>Ga0207869_1000067_pt1 | contig 101120 bp, 71 predicted proteins | sample HigsolmetaAR205D_FD_184837 | JGI IMG/M metagenome (GOLD analysis project Ga0207869, IMG submission 184837) | Ionic liquid and high solid enriched microbial communities from the Joint BioEnergy Institute, USA - AR20-5-D (SPAdes) (version 2) ...
GAGCCAAGCCTCCTGCCATCGAATGCCTAAGACCAATCCTCGCCTTGCATCCGCACGACTTAGCCGAAGCAAGGTCGTTTCGCGGCGGTCCTGCTTATTCATCTAAGTCCTGCAGCCCTTCAGGCAGGCGGATGCCGCCTGAGATTTGCAGTATCGTCGGAAAAGGCTTGATGAATCGCTCCTCGGAGTCTTCCGGGAGAACCTGCTCCACCGATAGCGGCATCAACAGGTCGCGACTCTCGAAGATGTTCGCAACGGCCGATGTGCTGGTGTTCCAGGTGTAGTTGTGTGCATCGGCGCCGGTGACCGAGATGCCGAGCACCTCGATCTGCTTGTCACTGCCCACGGCTGCATCGAGGAACGCCGCACTGGCGTAGCTCAGCGAGAGCACGTCGCCGGCGATACGGTCGTCTTCGAGCGTCACTGTTGCAGACGTCGTGCCGTCATAGAGTCGATCGTGGCCGACCGCTGTGATGTGCAGCATCGCACGCTCGATGTCCGCGGTCGCGGTCGCCGTCGTGTTCCAGGTGTAGTTGTTCGCGTCGTCACCCGTGACGCTGATTCCGGCGACAGTAACCGTTTTCCCCTGACCCGCATTCTTGTCGTCGAACGCGGCGCTGGCATGGCTCAATGAGAGCAAGTCACCGGCAACGCGATCGTCGTCGAGTGTGACCGTCGCAACTGTCGTACCGTCGTACGTGCGGTTGTGGCCCGTCGCCGAGATCAGCAGCTCGCGTGGCGTGATGTCGACGGTCAAACCGGCGGGTTGGAGGAGCACGTAGTTGTTCGCATCGGCGCCGCTCAAGCCCATCGCGGTCGTCACGGCTTTGCCGTTACCGACGTGCTTGTCGGCCATCGAGCCGGTGTTCGCATTCGTCAAAGTCACGGCATCATTGCCGAACACACCGGAGAGCGTCGCGCCTTGAATTGCGACAGGGGTCGTGCCGTCGTAAGCGCGGTTCTGTGCTGTCGCGCCGGTGACGCTCAACGTTGCGCGCTCGATGCTCGCCGTGGTCGTGGTCGTCGTATTCCACGTGTAGTTATCGGCATCGGCACCCGTCACCGCAATGCCGGCGACCGTCACTGTCTTGCCCGTGCCGACGTTCTTGTCGTCGAAGTCGGCGCTGGCGTAGCCCAGCATGAGTGCGTCGCCTGCGACACGATCATCGTCGAGTGTCGCGGTTGCCGCGGTCGTGCCGTCATAAGTCTTGTCCTGAGCGTCAGCGGTAACGTTCAAGGTCCGGCGATGAATATCCGCTGTAGCGGTTGCGGTGTTGTTCCAGGTGTAGTTGTTCGCGTCAGCCCCGGTGACAGAGATGTCGAAGACGGTCACCATCTTGCCCGTGCCGGCGTTCTTGTCGTCGAAAGATGCGCTGCTGAAGCTGATCGTGAGATCGTCGCCCGCGATGCGATCGTCGGTCAGTGTGACCGTTGCCGCGGTCGTGCCGTCATATGTGCGATTCTGGGCCGTCGCGTCGATTGTCAAAGTGCGCGGATCGATGTTCAGCGTTGCGGTGCCGACGTATTCGATGTCGTAGCCCTGCTGATTCGAATAGAGCCCGCCGAGCTCGACGGTGTAGACGCCTACATTGCGCGCGCCGTCGGCAGCACCGTAGCTGAGCATGCCGAGCAGATCGTTGAGGCTCTCGCCGGACTTGAGTCCGGTGGCATCGATGATGCCGCTTGCGTCGAAGGCGAGACCATCGTAGGTCTTGGTTACGGCGGAAGACGTGAGCGAGAGGGTCAGCGGCGTCAGGAACGTACGCAGTAACGGATAGGTCCGACCTTCGTAGATGCGCCACACGGCGCTGCTGCCGCCCTGATCGGCGATGTCCCAGCCGGTGAACGAACCGATCTCCATCATGTCGGCTGTGCTCAGGCCGACCATGTCGGCGGTGGGTCCGGAGCTGCTCACCGGATCGGTCAAACCCGAGAGACCGACATCCCAGAAGCTTCTGCTGACGGTGATGTCGTTGCCATCGAACGAGCCGAACAAGCCGCCGAAGTCGAAATTGCCAGTCACCGTGTTGGCGGCATAGCTCTCGGTGACGGAGCTGCTACCGCGTACCGTTCCCACCAAGCCGCCAACGTCGTGCACGCCGACAACGGCGCCGGTGGCGTAGCTTTGCGTGATGGAGGAGTCGGAGAGCCAGCCGACCAAGCCGCCGATTGCATGTCCGATGGTCGGATCCACGTCACTCTGGCCGATGACGGTTCCTGTCGCGTAGCTCTGCGAAATCGCAATGTTGGTGATGGCTATGCCGACCAGGCCGCCAACCTCCACCGCGCCGTTCACGGTGCCGGTCGCGTAACTATTGGCGATCAGACCGTTCCAGGCCGCCGCACCGACAAGTCCGCCGACGTACCGATCGCCGACAACCTCGCCGTGCGCGTAGCTATCCGCAATCTCGAAATCGACCTCAGCGTCGCCGACGAGACCACCGACGCCTATGCGGCCGCTGATCCGAGCAGAAGCGTAGCTCGTCGAGATCAGTGTCGAGTTCGAAGCTCTGCCGATCAGTCCGCCGACGTCGGTGTCACCGTGAACGGCTCCGCTTGCATGACTTCCAGTAATAGAGATGTTCGAAGCTCTGCCGATCAGTCCGCCCACCCAGAGATCGCCTTCAACCGTACCGGTGGCATAGCTACCGGTAATTGCGATGTTTGTCGATGCGAAGCCAATGAGTCCGCCGACCGCATCGAGTCGTCCGCTTACGTCGCCGGTGGCATAACTCTGAGCGATGGAGGCGTCGTTCGATGCGTGACCAATCAGGCCGCCGACGTGGCGATCTCCGCTAACCGCGCCAGTCGCGTAGCTTTGAAAGACGGTTTGGTCCTCTTCTGCATAGCCGACCAGACCGCCGACGTAGTCAAAACCGGTAACAGACCCTTTTGCATAGCTGTGCGAGATCGAAGTGTTTTCTGCAACTCCGAGCAGACCACCGACGTAGTCAAAACCGGTAACAGACCCTTCCGCATAGCTGTGCGAGATCGAAATGTCTTCTGCAACTCCGAGCAGACCACCGACATTGTCGGTGCCGCTAACCGTGCCAGTGGCATAACTCTTGTTGATCGAGACCCCAGCATATGCGTGTCCGATCAACCCGCCGACGTAACCGTCGCCCGCAATCGTGCCCGTGGCGTAGCTGTCGGTGACAGTGCTGTTGTCTTGCGCGACTCCGACAAGCCCGCCGACCAAGCCACCCGTGGCACTGACATTTCCAGCTGCATAGCTCTGAGATATAACGACCCTTGTCCCCCACCCTAGGAGTCCACCGACCTGTGCGTAGCTGCTGACATCGCCCGTGGCATGACTCTGAATGATGGAGACGTCAATTGCATCGCCCACCAATCCTCCGATGTTATGGGCACCCGTCACCTCTCCTGTGGCATAACTCTCTAAGATCAGACTGCCAAACGATGCCGCCCCGACAAGTCCGCCGACGTCCGTATAACCACTGACATCTCCTGTAGCGTAGCTGTTCGTTATGGCGGCACCGGATGTCATACTCCCTACTAGTCCTCCGGCCTTGCCGTTGTCCGGGTAGACCGTCAGTTGGTGTACCGACGCTTCCGAATAGCTGTTGCTTATCGAGCTGTGAGGGCTCGCGAGCACGCCGATCAATCCGCCGACCGCAACCGATGTGGCGCTTACCGTGCCCGTCGAATAGACATTGGTAATGGCTCCTTCCGCAGCGCCTGCCAGCGCGCCCACACTGCTAGTCCCCGCTACCACGACGTCCGTCAGCCCGAGATTCGATACGGCGCTGGTGCTTGACAGCACCGAAAAGAGCCCGACTTGGTTTGAGGAGCGATCAATGACCAGCCCGTCGATGGTGTGATTCAGTCCATCGAGCGCACCCGTGAACGTGCCGAGCGGGATGAAGCCGGCGCCGAGGTTCCACCCCACGGTTGCGGTGGCATCGATGTCGCGACCGAGCGCGTAATTGCCGGCGAGGTTGTTCTGAATCGCCTGTAATTGATCGATCTCGTTGACCAGCATCCAGGCGGTGTGATCGCCGCTCGAAATGTACGGCGAGAAATCCGTGGGCGTCGCGTAGTCGGCGACGTTGTAGTAGATGTCGGTGCGACCGCCCGCCATGCTGATCGCGCCGTCGGCGCCGAAGCTCACCGTTCCGACGCTAATGCCGTTGCTGTCCGCGCGCAGCACGAGATTTCCGTTGCCGCTGTTGGCGATCGCAGCATTGACCTCGATATTGCGCTCGGCCTCGAGCGTCAGCGTCGTATCGGCGCTCCAGCTCACGGCGTCGTTGACGAAGATGTCGCCGTTGCCGAGCGTGTCCGCGCCATCGATGCTGCGGATGACGACGTTGTTGTCGGCGAGCTGAGCGGAGAGCTGAGCGCCGGTGATGTCGCCTCCGGCTCCGATCGTGTAATCGTTGGGATCGATGAGCCAGGTGCCGGTGCGGCCGTCGGCAGCGCGCGTGGTGATACGCGCGTCATCGGCGATTGTGACCTTGTGCCCCGACGTGTCGATGAAGCCGCCATCGCCGCCGTTCGGTGCCGAGGCGTCGAGCGTGCCGCCGACATTCACGGTTCCACCTTCGAAGCCGCCGAGCAGTTTGACCACGCCGCCCTGACGCTCGACGGTGCGTGCTTCGACGATGCCGGTGTTGTTGACGATGGTGTCGAGCACGGCATCGCTTGCGCGAGCAGTCATGATGACCTGACCGCCATCGGCACGAATCAACTGCCGATTGTCGACGAGTGCGTCGAGGGTGCCGGCATCGACGCTGACGTTGAGCAGCGAGTCACCCGCGAAGTCGAGCGTGATGCGTTCGCCAGATGCGAGCGCGACCGTGCCCAGCTTCGCGCTGACGACGCCTTGGTTGGAAACCTGTCCGCCGAGCAGCGCGACATAGCCACCGTAGCGCGCAGAGATGTTTCCGTAGTTGACGATGTGGCCGTTACCGCTGCCGCTCAGCGTGCGATTACCGGCCAAGAAATCAGCATCGCTGATGTTCAACGTCGAGGCGACCAAGCCGCCGACGTTCACTTGCGCACCGTTACCGAACAGCACGCCGTTGGGATTGAGCAGCCACACTTGGCCGTTGGCTTCGATCGCACCATGAATCTGCGACGGATCGCTACCTAAGACTCGGTTCAACGCAATGGCCGATGCGTTCGGCTGTGCGAAGCGCACCGTCTCGTTGGCGCCGACATTGAACTGTTGCCAGTTGATGGCCAGGTTCTGCGTATCTTGCGTGATCGTCAGCGTGTTACCGGTTTGCAGAATCGAGCCTTGACCGACCGTGATCTCAGCACCCGTGGGTAGCGATTGCGCCTGCCCGCCCATGGCGGCAGCGGCCAGCATCAAGCCGCAAACGACACGTGCACGGCGCGGGCACTTGCCGCGTGCTCGGGTGAGCTCGGACGCAACAGTGAACGCTCCGAGCGAATCGTTCCAGATCAGCTTGTAGATGAGGTTCATGGGCGTCCGACCTCCTCGGAAGATCTGCAGCGCTAGAAGTGCTTGGCGGCGTACATCCACGCGCGAGGCGCGCGATCCCGATCGCCTTGCGGGCGCTCGTTGCCGACACGCCAGGCGAGGTTGCCTCGGATGCTGAAGCCGGCCGGCAGTTCGACGTTCAATCCCACGCCGGCACCGGTCAGCTCGCGACGGTTGTCGCCCGCATCCCAGGGCGAGTGATTGATCCTCGCTTCGCCGTGATCGACGAAGCCGCTAAAGGTCCACTCGCCGTGCAAGCGGATAGGTGCACGCCAGCGCGCCTCGAGCGTGAAGAGATGAATCTCATCGCCAGGCGCCTCGCCCTGCGGATAGGCACGCACGGCGTATGCGCCGCCCAGCGAGAGCTTCTCGGCCGAGTCGAGATTGCCGTCGGCGAACTGTCCGAGATACGACAGATACAAGGAGAAGGACGGCGTCAGCGGTTGCGCGCGCTGCAGATTGATCGTCCATTTGCCGAAGTTGCCGCTGGTTCTCGCAGTGGCGGCATCTATCGCCTGCGTGATCGGATCGAGGCTCAAGTCGCCGTGCGTGTAGCGTACGGCGAACGCGTTGCTGCCGCGCCCGCCGCTGTCGACGAAGCTGCCGACGATGCCCAACGTCCAGTCGTGGAGTTCCTTGTCGCTTTCGATGTCGAAAGCGCCGAGCCGATCTTCGAGCTCCTTGTGTTCGTATTGCAGCTCGCCGTAGAGATTGAACGAGCGCGAGCGTACGAATGGATGCTTCACGTGCAAGCTCGCGATTTGTGCGGTGCCGTCGGCATCGAGGGCGGCGAACTGCTCACCGAGCGCGTAATCGAGCCACGCATACGACACGCCGATGCGCGTGCCCCAGCGATTGACGGGCAGGTGATAGCCCGCGCGCACGTAGTACATGTCCTCGAGGCTCGCCAATGCGGTGAACGTCAGCTGATCGCCGAGCGCGAGCGGATTGTTGAAGGCAAGATCGAGTCCCGCACGGAAGCGACCGGTGTTGCGATTGCCGTGGGTGTCCGCGCTCAGCGTGCCCTCGATGCGGCGCGCGGGGTCGACCTCGACGAGCAAGTCCGATGTACCGACTCGAGCTCCCGGAATCAGTGTCGCTTTCACGTTCGCGCCGGGCGTATCGTTCGCCAGCAGGAGCGCGCGTTCCAGATCGCGCGCGGTCAACGGCTCGCCGAGCGGAATACGATTCAGCGCGGCGAGCGCCGGGCCGTGAAGATCGCTCTTGTTCTCGACGCGCAGGGCTGCGAGCCGGCCTTCGAGAACGGCGATCTCGACGACACCGTCCTTGATTTCCTGTGCCGGGATGTAGGCGCGGCTCAGCAGATAGCCGCGATCTCGATAGATTCGAGTGATGCGCTGGGCGAGCGCCTGCAACTCGGCCAGGCTGACGGTCTTGCCTTCGAGCTGGGCGACTGCTGCATGCAGCGTCTCTTCGGAGACGCGCGTTGCACCGGTCACGCGAATGCGTGTCACGGCGATCGTCTCACTGTCTGGCAGGGAGATCGCCGGACGTTCCTCGATGTGCAGATTCAAAGTCGACGTCGGCGGAGGCGTGGGTGCCGGGGTCGTTTGTTCCAGCACGCGGCCCGCGTCGGGCGCAGTCTGCGCACTTGCCAGCGGGGCGAGAAGGGGCAGGAGGAGAACAGAAAAACGTACACCTGCGCGCAGCGTCGAACGCTGCGCGTGCCTGAAGATTTCAACTCGCATCCAGTGGCTCGCGTAACGGTTGACGGTTGTTCTTGTTGTGGCGAGCCAGATGCCCGCGCTGGGAAAAAATACCAACAGGAGGGGCCGAGTTTAGTGACGGGTGCCTCAAAAAGAGGCACGACCGATCCCGTTGTCGGACGTCAGGCGTTGCCATGACAAGAACAAGGGCAATTAGCCGATGGGTCGCCTTCGCTCGCCAATAACATGTGGGCGACGTTGCCGAGCGATGCGTGTGAACCTTCGAAATCGAGTAGCTGATCTGTAGCGCCCTGGACCGTCTAGGTTGAGAGCTTCAAGACGACGGCGTCATGGTTTGCCGAAGAGGACTTCGGCGCTTGGTTGGTTCCTGCAACTGATGTGCTCACAGTGCGTGCATGCGTCGAAAACGGTCGCTTGCTCGTGTGACTTATGCCGACTCGTCGCCGCGCACACGCTTGAAGAATAGGCGTCGCGCCGATTGCTGCACGCTGCACTGGATTCCCGAACGAGCCGCGCAGTTTTCCGGTATCTGTAACGCGCAACTGATGGGCCACGGCAGGCAGCGGCCAACCGACGCCCAGGACAATCACGTGTCGACGGATGAGCAACGGACAAACAATGAGCGCGCGAGGAACGCTCGCGGTGGCAATCATGACGCTGTTGGCAAGCGTAGCAAGCATGCCCGCACAGTCAGCCGCCGACTATTTCGCGGACGAGTTCACTACCGAAGTCAGGCCGTCGAACGCGCCGATGAGCATCGCCGACGCGGTGGCCATGACGGTCGCGCGCCATCCGCAAGTCGCGTATGCGCTCGCAAACCTTGCAAAGGGTCGTTCAGATATCGATGCGGCACGCAGCGTCTGGCTGCCGGTGCTGACGTACCGCGGCAATCTTGGACCGGATACGACCTCGTCGTCGGGCGACTGGGAGGTCAATGGCGGGCCGACGGGCGGCGGTATCGCCATTCAACAGCTCATTTGGGACTTCGGACGTAGCCGCAATCAGATCGATGCGGCGTCCGCGACGGAACATCAGCGCGAGCTCGAGCTGGCGGCGACGGCAGATCAGCTTGCGGGGCAGGCGGCGCTCGGCTTTCTCGATGTGAAGCGTCACGAGCTCCTGCAGGCCGAGACCGAGCGGCACATCGCCTCGCTGGAGAGGCTGCGGGAGCTCATTCGGATGCGCAGCGACGCGGGCTTATCGGATAAGTCGGATCTGCTGCTTGCCGGCGTACGCGTCGAGAGTGCGCGCGGCGAACAAGTGCAGATTCGCACGGCGTATCAGTCCGCGATCAAGGCATTGTCGAATCTCACCGGCGTCGTGCCCGAACGCTATTTGGATCCGGCTGCCGTGGTAGCGCGCTTCGAGCGCCATCGCGCCGAGCCGGACCTGGACGCGGTACCGATGGTCGCCGCGGCGGAAGCGGCGGAGCGCGCGGCGGAGGCGCGCATCAACGAAGTGCGATCGGAGCGCTATCCGCGTCTCGGGCTGCAAGTGGGCTACGACTGGAATCACTACAGCGGCTTCGAGTCGACCTATCGGCCGAACAATTCGGTCACCGCGCTCATCACCGTGACGGGCGACTTGTATCGCGCGGGTACACGTCATGCGCTGCGTTCTGCGATCGAGGATCGGCGTGCCGCACGTGCGATCCGTGATTCCGTAGCGCTCGATCTGCGCGGGCGCATGCTCGCGGCTCGCGAGCAGATCGAAGGCGGCGAGGCGCGCATCGCGGCGCATCGCAATCAGGAACAGCACGCAATCAACACCAGTCAGATCTTCTTGGAAGAGTACAAGCTGGGCAAGCGCAGCCTCGCGGATCTGCTCAGCGCCGAGCTCGAGATCTACCGGGCAGCGAGCGCACGCATCGCGGCGGAGTATGACGTGATGCGCGCTCGCATTCAGTACGAAGCGGCCTGTGGCTCGCTCCGGCCGTCGCTGGGGCTGGCCATGCGTCTAGCGCAAGAAGGAAGCAACCAATGAGTGCGGAAGCCGACGCACGTAACCAATGGATCGATGCAATCGTCGAGATCGCGCGGCTGAAAGGCGTGCAGCTCACGCGGGAGGAGCTGCGTCGTCGCATCGATGCGATGCAGTCCCCGGACTGGCAACAGACGATGGTGCGTATCGCGCCGCTCATGGGGCTGCAGCTCAAGATTACAGAGGCGCAGCTCGCGGACGTGCCGTCCCGATTGATGCCGGTGCTGGCCGAGTGCCGTGACGGCAATGTGGTTGTCGTGCACTGCCGTGGCCCACAGGAAGTGATCGTGGCGGTGCCGACGGCAGGTGGAACGATCGAGCAGCAGATTCCGCTCGAGACGTTCAAAGAGCAGTTCACCGGCCGCATCGCTTTCGTCGAGCCGCTGACGACGCGCACGCGCGATGCGCGCATCGACGAATTTCTGCGCGCCACGAAGCCTTCGTGGTTCCGCGACATCGTGCTGCGCGACAAATCGAGCTACGGACAGATCGTGTTGGCCTCGCTGTTCGGCAACCTGCTCGCCTTTGCGACGTCGCTGTTCGCCATGCAGGTGTGGGATCGCGTGGTGCCCGCGCAATCGATACCGACGCTGTGGGTGCTGGCGTTGGGCGTGTTGACTGCAATTGCGTTCGAGCTTGCTCTGCGCACGGCACGCGTATCGCTCGCTGATCGTATCGGGAAACGCGCGGACCTGGCGATTTCTTCGCTCGTATTCGCCCGTGCGCTCGATATCAGGAACGAGTCGCGCCCGAAGTCGACGGGTTCGTTCATTGCGCAGCTGCGCGACATCGAGCAGCTGCGTGAGCTCTTGACCTCCACGACAGTCGCGGCGTTCATCGATCTGCCGTTCGTTATCCTGTTCCTGGCGTTCTTTGCGGCGCTGGCCGGTCCGCTCGTGTTCATCGTGCTCGCGGTATTGGTCGCGATCCTCGTGCCCGGCCTGCTGCTGCAGGTGCCGATGGCGAAGCTCGCGCGCGAAGGCATGCGCGAATCGGCGCTGCGCAACGCCATCCTGGTCGAGTCGATCGAGCGGGTGGAGGAAATCAAGGCATTGCAGGCCGAGTCGCGCTTTCAAGCATTGTGGGAGCGCTTCACCCACACCGCGGCGCAAGCGGGCATCGCGCAGCGTCGTTATACCGCGCTGTTCGTGAACTGGACGCAATCGCTGCAGCACCTGGCGTATACGGCGGTGCTCGTGGCCGGCACTTATATGGTGCTGTCAGGCGAGATGAGCATGGGTGCGCTCATCGCGTGCTCGATTCTGACCAACCGGGTGATCGTATTGTTCATGCCGCTGGGGCAGGCGCTCGCCCGATGGCAAAACGCCAAAGTGGCGCTGTCGGGGCTCAACGATCTCTTGGCCAAGCCCGTCGATCACGATCCGGAGCGCGAGCTGCTGCGCCGCCCGACGCTCAAGGGCGAGTATCGATTCCAGAACGTGCGCTATGCGTACGGTGAAGGCGGCGCAACCGTCTTTCAAGTGGACGATCTCGTGATTCGTCCCGGCGAGCGCATTGCGCTGTTGGGACGGATCGGCGCCGGCAAGAGCACCATGTTGCGTCTACTTTCGGGCATGGCGCAGCCGACGAGCGGCCAGATTCTGCTCGACGGCACGGATCTCAACATCATCAGTCCTGCGGACCTGCGGCGCGAGATCGGCTATCTCGGTCAGAGTGCACAGCTCTTCCTCGGCAGCATCCGCGAGAACCTCACGATCGGCCGGCCCGATGCGACGGACGAAGAGATTCTCGAGGCGTTGTCGGTGACCGGCGGTTTGCACCTGGTGCAAGGCCAATCGCGCGGCCTCGATCTGATGCTGCAGGAAGGCGGTATCGGTTTGTCGGGCGGCCAGCGTCAGACGCTGCTCCTCGCGCGCACGCTCCTTAGAAACAGCAACATCGTGCTGCTCGATGAGCCTTCTGCCGCGATGGACGAAAGTACCGAACGGCAGTTCGTCGAGCGGCTACGGCGCTGGGCAGGCGATCGCACGTTGATCATTGCGACCAATCGCGCCGGCATCCTGCCGATCGTCGATCGCATCATCGTCATCGACAACGGCCGCATCGTGCTCGATGGTCCCAAGTCCGACGTATTGAAGTCGTTGGCACGGCCGCAGGCCGCGCCGGTCGCTGCCGTGGGCTGACGGAGGATCGAACATGAACAGTGCCCTGCTGACAGCGGATTCATCGAAGTCTCAGGTTCTGAATTGGGAGGACGACCGGCCGCCGCGCAGCCGGATCATTCCGATCCTCGCTTGTCTGATCACGGTCTTCATCGTGTGGGCCGCATTCGCGAAGGTGGATGAGGTCGCGGTGGGATCGGCGCGCGTGACGCCCTCGTCGAAATCGCAGCTCATTCAGACGCTCGAAGGCGGCATCATCGAGGAGATCTTCGTGCGCGAAGGCGATCTCGTGCAGGTGGGCCAGACGCTCGCTGCGCTCGATCGCGCACGGTTCATGGCAACCGTGGGCGAGGTGGTCGCGAAGGCGCGCTCGCTCGAAGCCGCCGGCGCGCGTCTGAAGGCGGAGATCGAAGGCGGAGCGCCGCGCTTCAGTCAGGAAGTCGAAGCGATGCCGGAGCTCGTGGCGCGTGAAATGGAGCTCTTTCGTTCGCGGCGTCACAACCTGAAGGAGAACACCGCAAGTCTGGAAGAATCGCTGCGGCTCGTGCGGCGCGAGATCGAGCTGACCGCACCGTTGGTCGAGCTCGGAGCTGCGAGCGATGTGGAGCTGATTCGCCTCAAGCGTCAGGAAAACGAGCTCGCCGCCAAGCTCGCTTCGGTGCGCAATCAATACATCATCGAGGCGAATGCCGAATACGCCAAGACGATGGCCGAGCTCGAAGTCATCCGTCAGGTAATGAGCGGGCGGCGCGATCAGCTCGAACGAACAGTGCTCACATCGCCGGTGCGCGGCATCGTGAAGAATCTTGAACACACGACCATCGGCGGCGTCGTTGCGCCGGGCGGCACGCTGATGGAGATCGTGCCGATCGAAGATACGCTCTTGATCGAAGCGCGGCTGAGTCCGCGCGACATCGCATTCATTCGTCCGGGGTTGCCGGCAACGGTGAAGATCACCGCCTACGATCCCTCGATCTACGGTACGCTCGACGCAGTCGTCGATCGCATCTCGCCCGACACGTTACAGGACGAGGTGCATCGCGATCAGGTCTATTACCGCGTCTACCTGCACACACGCAGCTCGACGCTGCGCACGAAGGACGGCAAGGAACACGCCATCATGCCCGGCATGGTCGCGACGGTAGACATTCGTACCGGTTCGAAAACGGTCCTCGACTATCTGTTGAAGCCGGTGAACAAGGCGAAGGAGGCGTTGAGGGAGAGATGAATCTTGGGCTCTGGGCCCTGGGCCCTGGCCAGAAGCGCGCGGTGCGTCACCAGGCGACGGACAACGGGCGACAGGCTACGGCAAGAAGCCAATAGTCCAAGTCTTCTCGACGCGCGCACCTTCTGCCGCACGGCTTTCTTGATTTTGATCTGACGCTGTTTCCTCGTTGAATTCGCTTTCGGCGCGATTCACGCGCCGAAAGCCTCTTCTTCTACAGCCAGAGTGGGTTGCTGGGCGCTGGTGACAAGGACGCTGTGCACGTTCTTACGCATCACTTTCCGTGACGCTCCAGCATCTTCCCTGCCACGCACGTGGCCTCCTTGACGTGAAGCATCCTCCCTGCCGCGACAGCGGCCGCTTTTCCGTCCGATCTCCCAGCCTCCAGCCTCTAGCCCCCATACTTTTCCGTCCACTCCTGCGCGCGTCGCTCGAGCTCTTCGGGTGCGACGTCTTCGACGTGGGTCGAGATCATCCAGGTGTGACCGAAGGGATCACGCAGCTTGCCGGAGCGGTCGCCGTAGAATTGATCTTGAACGGGTGCGAGCTCGGTCGCGCCGGCGGCGAGCGCGCGTGCGAAGACCGTGTCGACATCCGGCACGTACAGCATCAGGCTGACGCCGGCGCCGCCGAGCGAGCGGGGGCTGCGATAGCCCTCTTCGACGTTCTCGTCAGCGAGCATGATGGGCGAGTCGCCGATCTTGATCTCGGCATGCCCGATGCGTCCGTCGGGCATCGGCATCCTGAAAAGCTCTTCTGCGCCGAACGCCCGCTTGTAGAACTCGATCGCATCCGCTGCGTGATGAACGATGAGATACGGCGTCACGGCGTGATAGCCATCGGGAATAGGTTTGACCATCGAATCCTCCTGATTTGTCGTATTGAGGTCGCGAGCCGGCTGCACCCCAGCGGAGAGCATACACCGCCGTCCACTAATGTCGAGCTGCGTTCGCCTCGGCTGAGTCTGCAAGTGGGCAATGTGCGCTCCGCGCCCGCGACCTCGGCGGGGACATTCTCTTATTAATATGCTGTCCGCTGTCAGGTTTTTCGGCCGATGCGGTTCGAAGTGATCTCGAGGGAGCGCAACGACCGGCGCCGGGCACAACCGCGAGGCGAGCATTGCGGGAATGCGCGAGGGCGGCGCAGGTCACAATACGCCACAATTGATCACGATCGGCGCATCTTTCTCGCTGCTCACAGGCCGGATTGCGGGACAATGTCATTTGCGCGAGCGAATCGCGCTGTCATCGATTCAGAGGAATTCTCGTGTTGACCATCGCGCTGCGTTCCGCGACGTATCTCAAGCTCATCTTCATCGTGTCGTTGCTTGCCCTTGCGGCGTGCGGCGGGACCGCTACCGAGCGCAGCGCGGCCTCGCGGCCCGATCCGATGTGGGGGCAGTTCCTCGAATCCCACACCACCGGGCTCGTTTCGCGCCGTTCGACGATTCGCGTGATCTTCACGACCGATGTCGCCTCTCCCGAGCGCGTTGGAAAGGACGCCGGTGCAGTCTTTGCGATCGAGCCGAGCGCGGCCGGCCAGGTGACCTTCGTCAGTCCGCGCGAGCTCGTGTTCACGCCGCGCGGCGAGCTCAAGCCCGGCACGACTTATCGAGTAGCGATCAAGCCGAATGGCCTACTCGGCGTGCCGGCGACGTTGCGACCGTTCGAGTTTGCGGTGGACGTCAAGCGGCCCGAGTTCGACGTCGCGCTCGGCGGACTCACGAACGATCCGGAGCAAGAGCGCGCCATGCGCGTGACGGGCGTGGTGACGACGGCCGACATCGAGTCGCAGGAGAAGGTCGAGCAGTTGATCACGGCCGAATACCGCGGCCGCTCGATGCCGATCGAGTGGGCGCATGCGGCGAACGCGCAACGCCATGAGTTCACCATCCGTGGGATTGCGCGCGCCGATCAGGACGAGCCGCTTCGCATCCGCTGGCAGGGCACGCCGCTCGGCGCGGCAAACGAAGGCACGAGCGAGCTGACCGTTCCCGCACTGGATCGTTTCGTCATCACGCAAGTCACGGCACGCGAGGAGCGCGGCGAACGCTACATTGCCGTGTATTTCTCCGATGCGCTGGACCGCGCGCAGGATTTGAAGGGCCTCGTGCGCCTGAGCGAAGGCTCGCCGCGTACGCGCGTCGACGGCAACGTGCTGCGCGTGTACTCCGATCAAGCGATCGACGGTCAGGTGACGCTCACCATCGAACGCGGCGTGCGCAATCGCTTCGGTCGCATCCTCGAGCGCAGCGCTTCCTATCCGGTCGTCTTCGCGAGCACCAAGCCGCAGGTGCGCTTCGTCGGCACCGGCACGATTCTTCCCGAGGCCGAGACTCTGACGGTGCCGTTCGAAGCCGTCGGCGTGCGCAGCGTGCGCGTCACCGCATTTCGCGTGTACGAGGACAATCTCACGCAGTTCCTGCAGGTCAACGCACTCGACGGCTCGTACGAGCTCGGCCGCGTCGGGCGCAATCTCTGGCGCAAGGTCATTCCGTTGAATGCTGCGGATTTGACGACGTGGAATCGCTACAGCCTCGATGTCACCGAGCTGCTGCGCAAGTATCCGGGCGGGCTCGTGCGGCTCAGCATCGCAATCAACCGCGACAACTCCATCTACGAATGTCCCGATGCCGCGCCCCACGACGAGCAGGCGCCTGTCGAGCTCGACGCCAACGATGGCGCCGACGAGAGCAGCTGGTATTACATCGAAGAATATTTCAGCGTGAAGGACGGCTCGACGTGGAGCGAGCGCGACAATCCGTGCAAGGACGCGTACTACGCCTACAACGACGATCGCATCAGGGCGTCGCGCAACCTGCTCGTCTCGAATATGGGCCTGCTGGCGAAGAAGGACCAGCGCGGCAAATGGCTCATTGCGGCAACCGACTTGCGCAGCGCGGCGCCGCTCGCGGGCGTGCGCATCGAAGCCTTGAGCTTCCAGCGGCAGGTGCTCGCCACGGTCGACACCGATGCGAACGGTATGGCGGAGCTCGTGCTCAAGGACGCGCCATTCATGTTCGTGGCGCGCAAGGGCGACGACACAGGATATCTGCGCGTGCAGCAGGGCGTGGCCTTGCCGGTCAGCCACTTCGACGTCGGCGGCGAGCGCGTGCAAGCCGGCGTCAAGGGGCATATCTACGGTGAGCGCGGCGTCTGGCGTCCGGGCGACGACATTCATCTCACGTTCGTGCTGCAGGATGAGGACGGCACGCTGCCTGCCGATCATCCCGTCACGATGGAGCTGCTCAATCCGCAGGGGCAGCTCGTGCAGTCGGTCGTGAACACGACGCCCGTGAACGGGTTCTATACGTTCAAGCTCAAGACGAACGAGAACGCTCCGACCGGCAACTGGACGGCGCGGGCGACGCTCGGCGGCATGTCGTTCACTCGCTCGCTCAAGATCGAGACGGTGATGCCGAATCGCCTCAAGGTCGCGCTCAGCCTGCAACGCGACGATCAAGGTATTCTGCGTGCGCGCGATCCAGCGTGCGCGCAGCGGCCAACTGCGTGCGACGATCGTTTGCGTATTCAGGGCACGCTGTTCGGGCAATGGCTCCACGGCGCGACGGCGGCGGGGCTCAAGGCTGACGTCAAAGTCCGCCTGACGCCGACGACGACACGATTCGAGCGTCATGCCGGGTTCGTGTTCGAGGATCCGGCGCGGGAGTTCGCCAGCCAGCCGCAGGATCTGTTCGAAGGCGTGCTCGATGACGCCGGCTACGCACGCATCGATCGCAAGCTCGATGCGGCGCAAGCGGCCCCCGGTATGTTGGCGGCGAGCTTCACGAGCCGCATCTTCGAGCGCAGCGGGGCTTTCAGCGTCTCTTATTCCACGCACACCTTGTCGCCGTACGCGCGCTACGTGGGACTCAGGCTCCCGCAAGGTCGGGCAGCGCGCGATATGCTTGCGACCGACGTCGTCCACACGATCGAGCTTGCCGGCGTCACCGAGGACGGGCAGCCGACCGACATCAAAGACGTCGAGGTGACGCTCTACAAGATCGATTGGAAGTGGTGGTGGGACAAGTCGGGCGAATCGCTTGCGCAGTACGCGCAGCGCGCGCATTCGAGCGTCGTACGGCAGGACAAGGTGAGCATCGTCCAAGGCAAGGGCGAGTGGAAGTTCGAGATTGCTTCGCCTGCATGGGGCCGCTACCTGGTCCGCGTGTGCGACGTGGCGGGCGGACATTGCAGCGGTCAGACGTTCTACGTCGATTGGCCATCGTGGTCGGGTGTCGAGGGCACGGATGCTTCGGCCAATGTGCTCGTCTTCACTGCCGACAAAGAACGCTATGTCGTGGGCGAGACCGCCACGATTCAGCTGCCCGAAGCGAAGGAAGGCCGGGCGCTGTTCACGCTCGAGAACGGCACGACCATTCTCGAAGCGCGCTGGCTCGACTTCTCGAAGGATTCGCCGCGCCTGACGGTGCCGATCACGGCAGCGATGGCGCCAAACGTCTATGCGAGCGTCACGTTCATTCAGCCGCATGGCAAGACGAACGATCGACCGATCCGCATGTACGGTGTGATCCCGCTGCACGTGACCGATCCGGATACGACGCTTGCGCCGGTGATCGATGCAGCTGCGCAGTGGCGGCCAGAATCGGTCGGTGTCGTCGAGGTCAGCGAACGCAACAAACGAGCGATGACATATACGCTTGCCGTGGTGGACGAGGGCTTGCTCGATCTCACGAGCTTCCGCACGCCGAATCTGCACGAGCAGTTCTACAAGCGCGAAGCGCTCGGCGTCGCGACGTGGGACGTTTTCGACGAAGTCGCCGGCGCGTACGGCGCCGCGCTCGAACGGCTGCTCGCGATCGGCGGTAGCGACGCCATCGTCAAGAACCCGGATGAGCGCAAGACGCGCTTCCCGCCGGTCGTGCGCTTCTTCGGCCCCTTCGAGCTCAAGGCCGGCGAGAAGCGGCGTCATGAAGTACCGCTGCCTCAGTACGTCGGGTCCGTGCGCGTCATGGTCGTCGCGGGACAGCGCGGCGCCTACGGCTCGGCTGACAAGACGGTCGCGGTACGTCAGCCGCTCATGATCCTGCCGACGTTGCCGCGTGTCGTCGGGCCCGAAGAAGAAGTGGCAGTGCCGATCTCCGTGTTCGTCGCGGATAAATCGATTCGCGACGTCAGCGTGCAGATGGAGGTCGATTCTGCGTTCGAGATCGTCGGCAGCAACACGGCGCGGCTGACCTTCACGCAGCCGGACGAGCAGATTGCGATGCTGCGTTTAAGAAGCAAACCCGCCCTCGGCCAAGGCACGATCAGCTTCCGTGCCGTGGGCGCAGATCAGCGCGCGACGGCGCAAGTGAATCTCGAAGTGCGCAGCCCGAACCCGCCGACGACCAAGCGTTGGCATCGCGTGCTCGAGCCGGGCGAAGCCTGGAGCGAGCACATCGTGCCGCACGGCTTGGCGGGTACGAACGAGCTGGCGCTCGAAGTCTCCGCCGTACCGCCGCTCGATCTCGAGCGCCGCCTTGGTTATTTGATCCAGTACCCGTACGGCTGCTTGGAGCAAGTCACCTCGGCAGTGTTTCCGCAGCTTTATCTATCGAGCCTCATGAAGCTCGAAGACGAGCGTAAGCAAGAGATTCAGCGCAACGTGCAGGATGGCATCTATCGTCTGAGCGGCTTTCAGCGGCCGAACGGCGGATTTGCGTACTGGCCGGGCGGCTTCTACGCATCGCAGGATCGCCAGCGCGAGGAGTGGACGACGAGCTACGCGGGTCACTTCCTCATCGAAGCCAAACGCATCGGTTATGCCGTGCCCGACGCCATGCTCGCGGGTTGGACGCGTCACCAGCGCTCGCTGGCGCAGGCGTGGAACGGTACGTCGGACGTCGAGAAGCTCGCGCAGGCGTATCGGCTGTACACGCTGGCGCTCGCGCGCGAGCCGGAGGTCGGGGCGATGAACCGGCTGCGCGAATTGGAGCGTCTGCCGACGCCCGCCCGCTGGCTGCTGGCAGCTTCGTACAAACTGGCAGGACTTTCGGAAGCGGCCGATCAGCTGGCGCGTGACTTGCCGATCGCCGTCGCGGCAATGTCAGATGCGGCGCCGATCTTCGGCGCCGAGTTGCGCGATCGAGCCATCGTGCTCGATGCACTCGTGACGCTTGGGCGTCACGAGCAAGCGGCTGCCGTCGCCGACGAGCTGTCGCGCAGTCTCGTCGCAGAGATGTGGCATAGCACGCAGTCGACCGCCTATGCGTTGCTCGCGATGGCGCGCTATGTCGGCGTCGGGCCGCTCGCGCCTTTCGCGTTCGAGTATTCGATCGACGGCCGCACGACGCGCGTGCCGGTGGAGGCAGCGCTCTCGCGCACGGCACTCACGCAATTTCCGGAACGCGGCGCGCAAGTGCGCGTCCAGAATCCGACTGACCGACGGCTTTTCGTGACGCTCACGGCACGCGGCATTGCCGCATCGGGCGCAGACACCGCCGACGCGCAAGGTCTTGCTCTCGACGTTTCGTATCGAGATGAAGAGGGACGGGTCATCGATGTCACGCGCCTTGTGCAGGGCACCGACCTGATCGCCCGCATCGTGGTGACGAACACGACGTCGTATCGCATCGACAACATCGCGCTCGCACATCTCGTGCCCGCGGGCTGGGAAATCCACAACGAGCGCATGGAAGGGTTCGATGCGCTCGGCGAACGCGAAGGCGGCGACGCGCGCTTGCCGTGGTGGATCGAGCAGTCATCCAATGCAAACGTCGAATACGTCGATGTTCGCGACGATCGTATCTATCGCTTCTTCAGCTTGAAGCCGCGCGAGAGCATCACGATCACGACGCGCTTGAATGCCGCGTATCGCGGACGGTTCTATCTACCGAGCGTGAACGTGGAGGCAATGTACGACGCATCGCGCTTCGCGCGGACAAAGGGGCAGTGGGTAGAAGTGGTTCAATAGGGTGCTGGGCTCTGGGCTCTGGGCTCTGGGCTCTGGGTACTGGGTTCTGGTGACAGAAGGGGTGGTGCCCGTCTCGTGCTTCGGCCTTCTTTGCTTGGAGCTTGCGTCGTGAGCGAAAAGCTTCTTACACCGAACGGCCCTCTGACTTTCGGTGCGTGTAGCGCACCGAAAGCTTCTGCTCCAGTCTGCGGCCCACCGCTTACAGCCTAGGATGTCGTTTCGCCGCCGTCTCCTTTACATCCTCGCCGCGATCCTCGTCGCGGCAGGGGTGGCCTATGCGGCGATGTTGCCGAAGCGCCTGTTCGCTCAGCCGCTCTCGACGATCATGCTCGATCGCAACGGCGAATTGCTCGGTGCGCGTATCGCAGCCGATGGGCAATGGCGCTTTCCGCCAGGCGAGCAGGTGCCGGACAAGTTCAAGCTCGCGCTCGTCGAGTACGAGGACAAACGCTTCTTCTCGCATCCGGGTATCGATCCGCTCGCGCTTGCGCGGGCGGTGTTCGTCGATCTCAAGGCGCGCCGGATCGTGAGCGGCGGCAGCACGCTCACGATGCAGCTCGCGCGCCTTGCGCGCGGGCGCGAGCAGCGCGGCGTGCGCGACAAATTGATCGAGATGGCGCTCGCGACGCGGCTTGAGCTCGCGTATTCCAAAGACGAGATTCTCGCGTTGTATGCGGCGAACGCGCCGTTCGGCGGCAACGTCGTCGGGCTCGAGGCAGCCTCGTGGCGTTATTTCGGACGTTCTCCGCAGCAGCTTTCGTGGGCGGAGGCGTGCACGCTCGCGGTGTTGCCGAACAGTCCGGCGCTCATTCATCCGGGACGTAATCGCACGACGCTGCTCGCGAAGCGCGATCGTTTGCTCAAGCGATTGCAGGAGCGCGGGTACATTGCCGAGCTCGATCTGACGCTGGCCTTGAAGGAGCCGTTGCCGGGCGCACCGTTGCCGCTGCCGAACGAAGCGCCGCACCTGCTCGATACGCTGCGCAGGTTGTATCCGACACGGCATCGTTTCGAGACGACGCTCGATCGAGCCATGCAGCGAATGGCGACGCACGAGCTCGAGCAGCATGCGCGCACGCTCGCAGCGCGCGACGTCTACAACGCGGCCGCGATCGTGATCGACAACCGAACCTTCGACGTGCTCGCGTATGTCGGCAATGCCGAGCGCGTACAGATGGATCGCAACGGCTATGCCGTGGACATCGTGCGCAGGCCGCGCAGCACCGGCAGCATTCTCAAGCCGTTCCTGTTTGCCGCGATGCTCGAAGCAGGAGAGATCCTGCCGCGCACGCTCGTTCCGGACGTCCCGACGCAGTACGCCGGCTACATGCCGGAGAATTTCGATCGTGCGTATCGCGGCGTCGTGCCGGCAGAAGTGGCATTGGCGGAATCGCTCAATGTTCCGGCGGTGCGCATGCTCAAGCAGCATGGCGTGCAACGTTTCTATGCGCTGCTCGAGCACGCGGGCATGTCGACGCTCGTGCGTCCGCCGGAAGAGTACGGTCTCACTCTGATTTTGGGCGGTGCAGAGGGCACGCTTTGGGACATCGCTTCGATGTACGCCAATCTCGCGCACGTCGCACGGCAGATCTATCCCGGACAGCCGGTGTTCTATCGACGGCCGCGCGTGCTGCTCACTGAGAACATCGACACCCAACGCGCAGCGGACTTCGGTGCGGCATCCGCATGGTTGACCTTGCGCGCGCTGCTCGAGGTCAATCGTCCTGGCGAAGAATCCAACTGGCGGCAATTTGCGACCTCGAAGCACATTGCCTGGAAGACCGGCACGAGCTGGGGCCTGCGCGATGCCTGGGCCGTCGGCAACACGTCGCGCTACACAGTCGGCGTGTGGGTCGGCAATGCAACGGGCGAGGGGCGGCCTGGCTTGACCGGCGCGACCGCTGCAGCGCCGCTCCTGTTTGCGCTGTTCGGGCGGTTGCCGAGCTCGGACTGGTTCGTGGAGCCGACCTTGCTCATGAAGGAAGTGGAGGTCTGTCGCAACGACGGGTATCTCGCGAACGGCGCTTGCGAGACGCGCAAGGAGCTCGTGCCACGGTCGAGCCACTTCGATCGTTTGAGCCCGTACAACCAACGCGTGCATCTGACGCCGGACGGTCGCTATCGCGTCGATTCGAGCTGCGAGTCGCTCGATCGCATGCGTCACGAGAATTGGTTCGTGTTGCCGCCGGGCGCCGAGCATTTTTATCGCAGGCGCAATGCCGGCTATCGACCGCTGCCGCCGTTTCGAGCGGATTGCGACGGCGCGCAGCTCGCGGCACAAACACCGATGGAGCTGCTGTATCCCCATGCCGGCACGAGGCTGTACATCCCGATTGACCTGAACACACAGAGAGGCCGTGCGGTCGTCGAAGCGGTGCACCGCGACCCGAACGCGACGCTGCATTGGCATCTCGACGACCGCTATATCGGTGCGACGCGCACGTACCACCAGCAAGCGATCGACGTCGAGCCGGGCACGCATTCGCTCACGGTCGTGGACGGAGAAGGGAATCGCTTGAGCCGGAGGTTCGAGGTGTTGCCTAGAGAGTAGGCTGTAGGCTCAAGCGTGAAGGGCTCTGGGTACTGGGCTCTGGGCGCTGGGGCTGGTCAGAAGGACGCGCGGAGCGCCCTCTTGGCTACAGTCTCCAGCCTCCTTGCCACTGCGCTTTTTGCCACCGATTTTCTGCATTTCGGCTATCCTGACCGCATGACGGAACCGCGCTCTTCCCGCATGCTGCTGTGGCTCGTCGCCATCGGCTTCTTCATGCAGACGCTCGATACGACGATCGTCAACACGGCGTTGCCGTCGATCGCGCGCAGTCTTGGGGAGAGTCCGCTGCGTATGCAGGCGGTCGTGATCGCTTACTCGCTGACGATGGCGATTCTGTTGCCGGCGTCCGGTTGGATCGCGGATCGGTTCGGAGTCAAACGGGCGTATTGCGGGGCCATCGTCGTCTTCGTGATCGGCTCGCTCGCATGCGCCTTGTCGAGCACGATGACGCAGCTCGTAATTTCACGCATCGTGCAGGGTGCGGGCGGTGCGCTGTTGTTGCCGGTGGGGCGGCTCGCGGTGCTGCTTGCCTATCCGCGCGAGCAATTTCTCAAGGCGATGAGCTTCGTCGCGGTGCCGGGACTCATCGGACCGCTCATCGGGCCGACGCTCGGCGGGTGGTTGTCCGAGGCTGCGTCTTGGCACTGGATCTTTCTGATCAATATTCCCATCGGCGCGATCGGTGCGGCTGCGACGCTGCGGTTCATGTCCGATCAAGTGCGCGTGGCGCGCAGCGGCTTCGATTTCACGGGGTACTTCCTGATCGCATTCGGCATGGTGGCGATCTCGGTCGCGCTCGAAGGGCTCGGCGAGCTCGGCCTGCGCGGCGCGATCGTGATCATCCTGCTCGTATTCGGTCTGGCGAGCATATGCGCATATTGGTTGCATGCCGCACGGACCGAACGGCCGTTGTTCTCGCCGGCGTTGTTTCATACGCGTACCTACAGCATCGGTCTGCTCGGCAACCTGTTCGCGCGTCTTGGCATTGCGAGCGTGCCGTTTCTCGTGCCGCTCGTGCTGCAAGTCAGCCTCGGATTCAGTCCGTTGGAGTCGGGCGTTTCGATGATTCCGGTCGCGCTGGCGGCGCTGCTGGCAAAGCGACTCGTCACGGGACTCATCACGCGCTTCGGCTATCGCAAGGTGCTGATGACGAACACGCTGCTCGTGGGCGTGATGATCGCTTCCTTCGGGCTCGTAGGGCCGGGTCATCCAGCGTGGCTGCGCGTGCTCCAGCTCTTCTGTCTCGGTGCGGTGAACTCGGTGCAGTTCACGGCGATGAATACCGTTACGCTCAAGGATCTCACCTCGAACGAGGCAAGCAGTGGCAACAGCTTGTTGTCCGTGGTGCAGATGCTGTCGATGAGCTTGGGCGTTGCCGCCGCGGCCGCGTTGCTGGCGACGTTTACCGAGGTGTTTGCGGATGAAACACATGCACACGCACTGAGCGCATTCCAAGCCACATTCCTGTGCATGGGTATTCTTACCTGCGCATCGGCATGGATCTTCTGGCAGCTCGAATCCGACGTGCGCGAAGCGAAGACGGAAGAGGAGCCGGTAGAGCTAGGGTAGGCCGGAGCCAGAAGCGCGCTCCGCGCGCCGTGGCGACAGTTTCTCCTGCTTTCGGCGCGCCGAGAGCCCTACACGGTTACACAGTGTGTGTAACCTCACCGGCACTGCGGCACGACGGTTACACACCTGTGTAACGCGCGGTGCCAGCGCAGCGGAAGTTGGACATTTATGCACCGTCGTGTCGAAGTGTTGCGACACGTTTGGCCGAAATCGCATCCTCCAGTCTCCGGCCCCACCTACAAAATCGGCTTCCCGCCCGTCACCGCCACGGTTGCACCCGACACGTAGCTCGACTCGTCGCTCGCGAGCATCACGTAGACAGGAGCGAGCTCGCACGGTTGCGCAGGGCGTTTCATCGGAACTTGTTCGCCGAAATGCTGAACTTTCTCGCTTGGCATGGACGCTGGGATGAGCGGTGTCCAGACGGGTCCGGGTGCGACTGCATTTGCGCGAATGCCCTTCTCCGCAAGGAGCTGGGCAAGCCCGGCGGTGAAATTTTGAATCGCGCCCTTCGTGGTCGCATACGCGAGCAATTGCGGATTCGGCGTATCCGCGTTGATCGATGCCGTATTGATGATGCTGCTGCCCGGGGACATGTGCGGCAAGGCGGCTTTCGTGAGATAGAACATCGAAGAGATATTCGTCGCGAAAGTCTTTTCCCATTCCTCGTCGGGAATTTCCTCTAGCGATTCGAACGTCATCTGGTGCGCAGCATTGTTGACGAGGATGTCGACTTGGTCGAAGGCATCGACTGCTTGGCGCACGATTTGTCTGCAGTGATCGGCACGCGAGATATCGCCTGGCACGAGGACGCATTGTCGGCCTGCCGATTCGACGAGACGTTTGGTTTCCTCGGCGTCCTCGTGCTCATCCAGATAGCTGACGAGCACGTCCGCACCTTCACGTGCGAAGGCCAATGCCACCGCCCGCCCGATGCCGGAATCGCCACCGGTGACGATTGCTTTCTTGCCGGTGAGTCGGCCGGAGCCTTCGTAGCTGTCCTCGCCGTAATCCGGCTTCGGGTCCATCGCTTCGCTTGAGCCAGGAAGCGTTTGCGGCTGTGCAGGGAAGGGCGGTTTTGGGTACGAGTGTTCGTGGAGCATGGCGAATCCATCGCAAGAGTGAGGGGACTTCTACCGAAGGGCGGCGGAGACGATGAAGTTCCGGATGACCCTGTAGGCTCTGTAGAAGGGCACTGGGCTCTGGGAGCTGGGAACTGGCCAGAAAGGACGCGCACGAAGCGCTCATCTTGCCGAAGATTTCGTGCCGGAAGCGCTCATCGCGAGCCGAAAGCTTTTTCCTCCAGCCTTCGGTCTCCAGCTTTAGCCCATTACGGAACTTGCCGATGACTTACGCATTGATCGCGGTAATCTCGACCGGGTCGGCCACGAAAGGAGCAGAGGTTATGCAGAGCGGCATCCGCAATGTCGGCGCGATCGATCCGGAGCTCAAGACCTCGCCGGTGGCCGAGGAGATGCTCGAAGAATCGCAGACTTTGCGGCTCGAAGTGCCCGGTGGCGCGGTGTGCTATTTCAACGGCGAAGCGTTCAAGAGCGGCACCGTCGTGCGCAGCGGCACCGCGCTGCTCGAATGCCGCGACGGCATCTGGGTCGAAGTAGGCCCAGCCGACCCGAAGAATCCCTGACGCTGGCTCACCCTCGTCTTAGTCTTAGTGACTACCAAGGGCGCTGGGCCCGGGGTTCTGGCTGGAAAGGACTGCGGTCAAAGCGCTCGGCTCAGTCCGACGCCGCGTCCTCTTCGACGTGGGGGCTTCCTCCTTCTTGATGCGACAGCGGCCTCTCTGACACGTAAGTCCTCCCGGTTGCGTATGCGTCCTCCCTGACGCGAAGCGTCCGTCATTTTCTACAGCCTAGAGCCTACCGCCTGCGGTGGCGCCCATCGTGACACTTGGATCCCCGGTCGGCGGTGGCGCGTGATCCGTGCTCGCCCGCGGTCCGAGAATTTCCGTGAAGATCGGCTTCAGCTCATCCGCCCAGATCTGATACGCCTTCACGCTCAGGTGAAGTCGATCCGGGTCCGTCATGCCTTCGTAGAGCCGGCCGTGCTCGTCCGCCAGCTTGCTGGCGAGATCGACATAGCGGATTCGCTTGCCGTCGGCGAGCTTGGCGAGATTGGTATTGATCGCGCGGATCGTCGGCATCACCGCAATGTTGTCGTTGCGCGGCGTGATGCTGGTCAGGACGATTGTCGCGCGCGGTGCTTTCTTGCGGCAGACGTCGATGATCGCTTTGATGCCGCGCGTGATCTCCTCGATGCGCTTGCGGTCGTCATCGACGGGCGTCACGTTGTCGACGTTGTTCGTGCCTGCCATCAGCACGATGATCTTCGGATTCACGCCGTCGAGCTCGCCGTTCTCGATGCGCCAGAGAATGTTCTGCGTCTTGTCGGCGCCCCAGCCGAAGTTGGCGGCGTTCCAGCCGAAGAAATTCTGGTTCCAGTTCTCGAGCAGATGTCGGTACTGCGGATCGGTCGCGCCCCAGCGGCGCGTGATGGAATCGCCGAGGAAGTACACGTCGATGCGACCCTTGGTCTTCTTCTCGAGCAGCTGCTCGTGTGCGATCTGCGAATTGCGATCGAACCGCGGACTCGGTTTGTCGGCGCGCTCGGCCGGATTGCCGCCTGCGACGAGCTGGCGCATCCAGGCATTGGCTAGATTCGTGTACGGCGCCTGCTGTTCGGCCGTCGACTGATGATTGTGCGCGGCGTCGACGAGCGGCACCGCCTGCTTGTAGCCGCGGATCTGATTGAATGCGATGAAGATGCCGTGCGGCGGCGTGATCGTATCGAGAAAGCCCATCGACACGAGCGAGGGGATCTTGATGCGCAGGGCACAATTGACGGTGTCGAAGTAGCGTGAGGTTTCGAGCACGCGCGGGTCGTCGGTCGGCCAGTTCGGGTAGCCGGGCGCACGGCCGTAGAGCGGCGCGTGCGTATCGGCACCGGCCGGCACGTGCACGATGAGGTGCGTGACCTTCGGATGCAGCGCCGCCGTGCACAAGCTCTGCTGTCCGCCCATGCTGATGCCGGTGACGAGCAGCGTCTTGCCGTCCCACTCGGGCAGGCTCGCCAGATAGTCGACCGCGCGAATGTCGGCGAGGTACATCTGCAAGAAGTAGCTCTCGTTACGATCGGTGCGGCCGATCGTGTGGTACTGCTTGAGCTCGCTCGGCAGCGCGTCGTAATACTCCTTGGGCTGGTCGGGCAGCACATCGTGCGGCTCGATGTTGATGGCAAGCCAGCCTTCTGCCGCACGCTCGGTCACCCATTCGCGTTGCAGCGGGTAGGGGCCGCCCGCCCACTGGAAGATCGCCATTGCGGGGAATTTGCCGGGGCGCTTGGGTTTGGCGAGCTGGCCGTGAATGTGCTTGCCGCCGATGTGATCCATGCGGATCGTGTAGTACTCGACGTCCGGATTGCCGCTCGGCTTCGGCGTCAGCACCGGATTGGCGGGTACGGCGCGCAGGGCCTTGATCTTCTGCTGCCAGAAGCGATCGAAATCTTTCGGAGCAGGCAGCGAGGGCTTGAGCTCGGTCGGCGCGATCGCCGCGCCCACGACTTGCGGCGGTGTCGTCGCATCGTCGTCGTCGACCTCGACATACAACATCGCAGGCTCATCGATCGCGACTTCGATGCGTGCCTGACCGCCGGTCAGCTCCAGACTGCCGGTCTTGATGACGTCGAAGTTGTTCTTCTTGATCGTATAGCGATAGGTCTTGGCAGCGGCCGCCGGCTCGGCGGGCGTCACGGTCCAGCCAGCGGTTTCGCCGCGCGCATAGATGCCGCCCGGCTTGAAAGGCGTCAGCACGAGCTGATTGGCGATGGCAGGCGCCGTAGCGAACGCGATGGCGCACCAGAACAGCGCGAGACGAGCGCGACGAAGCTTCATCTACTCTCCCCCTTGTCTCATGGATGTGCCGCTCGGGCACAACGGCTCGCGAGTGTTCCGCAAAGGCGTTGGTCTGTCTACAGGGGGCGGGCCACTTTCGTCTTGCGCACAGTGCGTGCAGACTAGCGGCAGGTCGGCAGCCGAGCGGGCGCGTACACACCATCACATGCTCTGCAACGAGAACGCATGCCATGCCGCAGGTCTTGCCATGCGGCCGACGCGCTCAGTCCTCGCTGCCATGTCCTTGTCGCCGCTTCGTGCGATCGCGGCCCCTGTTCCGCCGGCAGCAGCAACTCGCTAGGAGCCCACGTGAACGAGATCGTCGACTTCTTGAACGGCCTCATCTGGAGCAAAGCGCTGATCGTGCTCTGTCTCGGGGCGGGGCTCTACTTTTCGATCCGCACGCGCTTTCTGCAGATCCGCAGTCTCGGCGAGATGATCCGCTTGACGTGGACCGGCCAGAAGTCCGACGCCGGCGTCTCCTCGTTCCAGGCGCTCGCCATGTCGCTGTCCGGACGCATCGGCATCGGCAATATCGCCGGTGTCGCCACGGCGATTTCGTTCGGGGGACCGGGCGCGGTGTTCTGGATGTGGATGAGCGCGCTGCTCGGCGCTTCGACGTCGTATGTCGAATGCACGCTCGCACAGATCTACAAGGAGAAGGACAGGGACGGTAAGTATCGCGGCGGACCGGCGTATTACATCGAAAAAGCGATGGGTCTGAAGGCCTATGCGCTCGTCTTTGCGATCGCCACCGTGCTCGCGACTGGCTTGCTGTTGCCGGGCATTCAGGCGAACGGCATTGCCGAGAGCGTGCAGCGTGCCTTCGGGACCGATCCGCGAGTGAGCGCCGCGCTCATCGTGATCGTGCTCGGCACGATCATCATCGGCGGCGTCAAACGCATCGCGCGTTTCGCCGAGATCGTCGTGCCGTTCATGGCACTCTCGTACATCCTGGTCGCGCTCGTGATCATGCTGATCAACATCGACGCCGTACCGACGATCTTCGCGCTCATCATCAAGAGCGCGTTCGGCGCGGATGCCGCCTTCGGCGCGGTACTGGGACTGGCGGTCGAGTGGGGCGTCAAGCGCGGCGTCTATTCCAACGAGGCCGGCCAAGGCACCGGTCCGCACTCCGCCGCAGCCGCGGAGGTGTCGCATCCCGCGCGCCAAGGATACGTGCAGGCCTTTGCCATCTATGTCGATACGCTGTTCGTCTGTTCGGCGACGGCGTTCATGATTCTCGCGACCGGCAAGTACAACATCATGCATCCGGACGGTCATGCCATCGTCGAGAACTTGCCTGGTATCGAAGCTGGACCGCGCTTCACGCAGGCAGCCATCGAAGCGGTCATGCCCGGCTTCGGCGCGCCCTTCGTTGCCCTTGCCCTCACGTTCTTCGCCTTCACGACGATCGTCGCGTACTACTACATGGCCGATACCAACGTGCAGTACCTCGCGCGCAATGCGGCGCCGCACTGGCTGCTCGTTGCGCTCAAGCTCGGCGTGATCGTGTCGGTGACCTACGGCGCCACGCACAGCGCGACGCTCGCCTGGGGCTTGGGCGACATCGGCGTGGGACTCATGGCGTGGCTCAATATCATCGCGATCCTGATCCTCCAGCGACCCGCCTTGCTCGCGCTCGTCGATTACGAGAAGCAAATGAAATCCGGCCAGGAACCGGTGTTCGATCCTGCGAAGCTCGGGATCAAGAATGCGACGTTCTGGGAGAAGAAGTAGGCAGGAGGCTGGAGCCAGAGCGGATCTGGGGCTACAGGCTACAGACTACGGGCCACGGGCTACGGCGGGAGGCGCACGGTGCGCGCGTCCTCCTTGCCGTTGGGCCTCATTGATGCGCAGCGTCCTCCGCGTCGCTGTTACGAGCGCTGCGGTGCTACCGGGAACTTCACCTACATCCCGTGTCTTCCTCTGTCGTCATCGCGCGAGAACGGATGTGCCATGCCTGCCCATCGCCCAGTTGCCTATCTTCGCACCGACTGTCCTTACTCGTTCAAGCTGCTGCTGTTTCTGACCGAAGCCAAACTGCTCGAACGTTTTGAGATCGTGCGCTGCGATCCCGATACGGCAACGTTTGTGCACATCAAGCGCAAGCTCGAGCAGGCCACGGGCAAGAACGCGATGTTTCCGACAGTCGAGATCTCACCGAACACCTATATGTCCGATTCCGATGCGCTCATTGCGCATTACGCCAAGAGCGCGAGCATCGACCCGCAGACATTGCCCGCCTTTTCTTTTTATATGAACGGGATATTCCCGCAGTTGGCGGAGCGGCACGGCTAGGAGCGGGCCCCTGGGTGCGGGCTGGAAGGGCTACGGACTACGGGCTACAGGTTGCGGCCAGAATGCGCGTGCACACTTGCCGTTGGCGATATGGCGTGCACGCAGCTTCCTGCTCCAGTTTGCGACCTTCCGCCTCCAGCCCAAGGCGAGGGCTACGGACTACGGGCTACAGGCTACGGTCGGAATGCGCCCGCAGCGTGGTCCCGCCTTGCTTCGCCAGCCCGTCCTGTAATCCCTTGAACCTCGGCGCGTCTCATGCATTTCCCCGCTAGCGCACTGCGCAACGCGGCTTGTAGGAACTGCCAGGGAGCGTGTCATGCGGAAAAGAACGTTGCTCGTCGCTGCCATTCCGGTTGTCTCGTCCGTCTGGGTGGCACCGCTTGCGGCCCAGGAGGATGAGGAGGAAGACCGGCTCGCTGCCATCGTCGTGACCGGAACGCGAGTGGCGAATCGCTCGGCACTCGAAACCGCCGTGCCTGTCGACGTGATAGCGAGCGAGTCGTTGACGACGATCGGCGTCAACGAGGTCAGTCAAGCCCTGTCGGTCACGCTGCCATCGTTCAATTTCCCGCGGCCGGGTCTTGCGGACGGTACCGATACGATTCGCCCGGCGACGTTGCGCGGACTTGCGCCCGATCAGACGCTCGTGCTCGTGAACGGCAAGCGTCGCCACGCCGCCTCGCTCGTGAACATCAACGGCACGATCGGACGCGGCTCGGCGGCGGTGGATTTGAATGCCATTCCGAATGCCATCATCGAGCGCATCGAGGTCTTGCGCGACGGCGCCTCGGCGCAATACGGCTCTGATGCCATCGCTGGGGTGATCAACCTGCGGCTGCGCACGGATTCGGATGGCGGCGATATCAGCGTGCAGTACGGCTGGCGCGAATCCGAATACACGGTGCTGACTGGCACGCCGCCGCCGGGCGCCGGCTGGTCTGCGCCGCCGCGTTTGTCGCGCGACGTCTCGGATGGCGAGACGCTGACGGTCTCGGCATGGAAGGGCTTCGCGCTCGGTAGCTCAGGTTCCTTGACGGTCGCTGCCGAATACAAGGATCAAGAGCACACGGAGCGCGGCGGTTGGGATCATCGCCAGCAATTCCCGCTCGTGAACGGCGAGTTCGATCCGCGCGAGCTCACGTTCAATCGCTTCAATTCCTGGTACGGCGAGCCCGAGCTCGAGCAGATCACGCTGTTCGCAAATGCACAGTACGACTTCGAAGCCGGCGCGACGATGTACGGCTGGGCGAGCTTCCAGAAGCGCGATGCGCGCTCGGCGGGCTTTTATCGGCGCGCCATCGACGAGCGCAACACCATTGAAATCTATCCGGAAGGCTACCTGCCGATCATCGCGCCGACGGTGACCGATTATTCGGCCGCGTACGGAGTGCGTTGGCGGCTCGGCGAATGGGATATGGATTGTTCGCTGAGCTACGGCTACAACGAAATGGAATTCACCATCGAGAACACGTTGAACCGCTCGCTCGGTCCGAGCAGCAAGACCGTGTTCGATGCCGGCGGGTTCGACTACGATCAGCTCGTCTTGAACTTATCCGCCGTGCGGCCGGTGCAGGTGTCCTGGCTCAGCGCACCGCTCAACGTCGCGCTCGGCTTGGAGGCACGCCGCGAAACGTATTCGATCACCGCGGGCGAGCCGGACTCGTATCGCTACGGCGGAGAGGTGTTGCCTGACGGCTCGCCGGCACCGGCCGGCGCACAGGTGTTCCCAGGATTCCGGCCGTCGAACGTGGTGAACGAAAGCCGCGAGGCCATCGGTGCCTTCATCGACCTCGAGACGAATCTCACGCCGAAGCTGCTGGCCTCGATCGCGCTGCGCGGCGAGCACTATTCCGACTTCGGCGAGAATCTCTCCGGCAAGCTCGCCTTGCGCTACGACTTCACGGACTCCTTCGCTTTGCGCGGCTCGGTGCAGAATGGTTTCCGCGCGCCGTCGCTGCAGCAGCAGTTCTTCTCGACGACGTCGACGAACTTCATCGAAGGAATCCCGCGCGACATCACGACGTTCCCGGCAACCGATCCGGTGGCTCGGGCGCTCGGGGCGCGGCCGCTCGATGCCGAGGAGTCGCGCAATTATTCCATCGGCGCCGTGATGCGCTTCGGCGATCTGCATATCACGATCGATGCGTATCGCATCGACATCGACGATCGCATCGTGCTCTCCGAAAACCTTCTGCAGGCGAACGTGCGCGAGTATCTGCAGGAGCAAGGCTTCATCGGTGTGGCCGGCGGCCGCTTCTTCATCAATGGCGTGGACACGGAAACCGAAGGCGTCGATGTGGTCGTGAGCTATCCCTTCTCGCTCGGCAACGCGGGTCGCCTCGATCTTACGTTCACGGCCAACTTCAACTCGACGGACGTCACGCGCACGCCGACAACTCGGGAGCTCAGCGAGCTAGACCCGGCGCCGGTCTTGTTCGAGCGGGTGAACGTGTTGACCTTCGAGAAGGGCACGCCGAAGGACAAGTTCGCGCTGAACGCGAACTGGTCGCACGAGCGGTGGGGCGCCACATTGCGCGCGACGCGCTACGGCGAAGTGCTCTCGCCCGACACCGGCGCTACGTTCACCTCGACGGTGGTCAACGACGTGTGGCTTTCGCCCGCAACCCTCATCGACATCGAAGCGCGCTGCGACATCACGCAGAGCCTGCGCATCGCGCTCGGCGCCGACAATGTGACGGACGAATACCCGGACCCGAATCCGCCGGTCGTGAACGGCACGGGCACAACCTCGTTCTCGAACTACTCGCCGTTCGGACGGTCGGGGCGATTCGTCTATGGCCGGTTGAGCTATCGCTTTTGAAGCCGAAAGGCACGGCAGGCGCCGGCAGCATCAGGCCGTCTGGATGCCCGCGATGGCAATCCATGCGAACAGCGCGAGCACGCCGACGAGCGCGACGACCGTCGCCGGACGATTGCGATAGGCAGCCGCGATCCAGCGCCCGTTGGCGACGAGCAAGGCAAGCGCGAGCAGAGGGAAGAAGAGCGCACCGATGACGGTGTAGAGCTTCTGGATCTCGCGAAAGCTCGTGAACAAGCCGAGCATCGGCACCGTGGCGAGCAGCACGAGGTACAGCCGATACGGCCGCGAGCGTGTGTCGACCGTGTGTCGCCGCACTTCCGGCACCACTTCGGTGCGAGGATTGCGGCGCAACAGCTGCCAGCAGTCCGCGAACAGGTACGGCACGGCCTGCCAGACGCCCAGCAAGCTACTGAACACGGTGCCGAAAGTGCCGACGAGAAAGAGCACGCGGCCCCATTCGCCGAACTCGTGACCGAGCCGATCGGAGAGACGCACGAGCAGCTGCGTGCCTTCGCCTTCGACCTGGATGTTCGCGCCGACGATGATCATCGCGATGCCGAACACCGCCGCCATCAGATAGCTCAGCGCGAGATCGAGTCGGCACGTCGTGAGCTCGCCGGGGCCCGTCGTGCCTTCTTCGCGCAGCCAGTAGCCGTAGCAGAGGACGGTCAGCGTGCCGCCGACGCCGCCGATCAGCGCGACTGTCCAGACGACGGCTTCGCGGTCGAACGTCGGCAGCGTGGGAACCAAGAGGCCTTTCAGCACGGCCGTTGTGCCCGGCCACAGCACGATCGCGGCGACAAGCGTCATCGCGAACATCAGACCGATGCAGATACGCATGGCGATCTGAAAGACCCGGTAGCCGCCGAACCAGACGAGCACGAGCCCGCTCACCGCGGCGAGCATGCCGAAGGCGATCTTGCCGTCGCGCGCATCCTCGAATACCGGAAACATCGCATGCAGCGTCACGCCGCTTGCGCCCATTTGCGCCGAGCCGACGAAGAACGACCAGAGCACGAGATACGGCAGGAACAGCCAAACGACGATGCGTCCGTAGCGGCGCACCGCGCCTTCGAGCAGCGTCTCGCCGCTCGCAAGCTGCCAACGCGCAAGGCCTTCGGTGACGACGTATTTGAGAAACGCGCCCACGAGCACTGCCCAGAGCACGCCGACGCCGAGCATGCTGCCGACAATGCTGGCCGTCGCGAGGTCGCCGCTGCCGACGCCGGTCGCCGCCAACAGCAGACCCGGTCCGATGACGGCGAACCAGGATCGCTTGCTTGGCGGTTGTGGATTCAATGGCGCGCTCATTGTTCTCGTTCTCGCCGGCAGTCGAAGCGACCGCGGCGGACCTCGAAGCCTACAGCCTTTGTTCGGGCGCTGGCCAGAAAAAGGCTACGGGCCACGGGCTACAGGCGACGGTCAGACAACGCGCGGAATGTACTCTTGCCGTTCGCTTCGGGGCTTGTTTCTGACCACCGCCAAGAGCTCGAGCAAAGGCTGTAGACTGTAGAAGAAGTTGAAAGACACGTTCGCGTCAGGGTCTTGTTTCTAGCCAGCGCCCAGAGCCCAGTACCCAGCGCCCGAATAAAGGCTGCGGGCTGTAGACTGTAGAAGAAGATGAAGGACGCGTTCGCGTCAGGGTCTTGTTTCTGGCCAGCGCCCAGAGCCCAGTACCCAGTGCCCATCAAATCAATGCTCGACTTCTATCCTCAAATCAAGCTCATCCACATCGCCGCCGTTCTGTTGAGCGGAGGCTTGTTCTTCCTGCGCGGGCTTGCGTTGCACCTCGGCGGCCGCTGGCCCATGGCCGCGCCAGTGCGCTACTCGAGCTATGCGATCGATACCGTGCTTCTTGTCGCTGCGCTGATTCTCGCCGCGATGTTGCATCAATATCCTTTCGTGCATGGCTGGCTGACGATGAAGGTCGTGCTGCTCGTGGTGTACATCGTGCTCGGTTCGTTCGCATTGAAACGCGGACGCACTCGCACGATCCGCGTGCTGTGTTGGCTCGCAGCGCTCGTCGTTTATGCCTTCATCATCACCGTGGCGCGAGCCCATCATCCGGCGGGAATATTCCTTAGGCTGTAGAACAAGATGGAAGATGCTTTGCGTCAGGGAGGATGCGTGCGCATCGAGGAGGACGGTGCGCATCAATGAAAACATCGGTCAGCGAGGGAACGCGTTCTGACCGCAGTCCGTGGCTTTTGTTGGGCGAGCGCCCGATTCAAATGAAAACGGGGTCGCCGTTGCCGGCGACCCCAAAGAGCCCATAACGAGTCGACGTTCAGTGCTGAGGAGAACTCCGCTCGATAAGGGCAAAACCGACTAGAAGGCAGGTCCGTCCGATCGCCTCCGAGGAGGCTTCCGTGCTCATCACCAGATGCGGTGACAAAGTGATCACGGAATCGGCGCGTCGTTCATTGACACGCAAAATTAGATTACTCAGGCAATTATACGTAGCATCAACTATAAAGCGAGGGAGCGCTCGCGCAGATGTCTGTTTATCTATCGGTGGATGCCGATTCCCCTATCGAATTGAGGGTTCTGAACTGGGGCGTGAGCTCCGGCCAGCAGGGGCGAAGTGTGCGTGTGCCGAATTTTTCCTAGACACCACAGCGTTCTTCTCGATGCGCGGGCATCTTCCGCACTTTTTTGGGGCGACGGACGACAGCCAGTGCGCCTCCGACGTCTTCGGGCGCTAGGTCCTCGACTCTGGGGCTGGTCGCAGAAGGCCACGGGCCACGGGCTACAGGCTACGCTCAGACAAAAGACGCGCGCAGCGCGCTCTCGTGCTAGGCAATCCCGCTGCGCACGCCGCTTCTTGCTGCCGCCTCCTTTCTCTAGCCCCCAGCCTCAGATCACTCTCGAATATCTTGGCCGCGCCTCCCCTTCGGCAGGCTGTGCGAGATAACGGTCGAAGCACATCGCGATGATTCGCAGCAACAGTCGGCCGCGAGCAGTTGCAGCGATGCGGTCAGGTTCGATCGTCACGAGACCGTCGGCGACGAGCTCGGAGAGCTTGTGCAGGCTGTCCTCGAAGTACGTCGCGAACTCGATGTCGAAGCGCTCCTCGAGCGCGCGGATATCGATCTCGCCCTGACACATGAGCTGTTGAATGAGCTCGCCGCGCACGATGTCGTCGCGATCGAGCGTCATGCCGCGGCAGATCGGCAATCGTCGTGCGTCGATGGCGTGCTCCCAGCTCGGCAAGTCGCGGGCGTTCTGACTGAAGCTGTCGTCGATATGACTGATCGCGCTCATGCCGAGACCGATCAGATCGCAATCGGCATGCGTGGTGTAGCCCATGAAGTTGCGATGCAGATCGCCGGCTTCCTGCGCACGCGAAAGATCGTCCTCGGGCAGGGCAAAGTGATCCATGCCGATGTAGCGATAGCCGGCAGCGGAGAGTTTCTCGATCGCAAGTCCGAGCAGCTGCAGCTTGGTCTGCGGGCTCGGCAGATCGTCCGCGTCGATCTGCTTCTGCGCCTTGAAGAGCTGCGGCATGTGCGCGTAGCCGTAGATCGCGAGGCGATCCGGACGTGCTTCGAGCACGATGTCGAGCGTCTTGGCGAAACCTGCGAGCGTCTGCTGCGGCAGTCCGTAGATGAGATCGACGTTGACCGAGCGAAAGCCATGCCGTCGGCACGCTTCGATCGTCTCGAGTGTTTGCGTCACGCTCTGCACGCGATTCACGGCTTTCTGCACCGCCTCGTCGAAATCCTGCACGCCGAGGCTCGCGCGGTTGAGACCGATTGCGGCGTACGCTGCGATGTCGCCTGGGCGAACGAGCCGCGGATCGAGCTCGATCGAAAAATCACGCCGCGCGTCTTGGCTCAAACGAAACTGCTTGCCGAGTCCCGCGATGAGATCGGCGATTTGTTGCGGCTGCAGGAAGTTCGGCGTGCCGCCGCCGAGATGCAGCTGCAGCACTTCGCGAGTGCGATCGAACAAAGGCGCGACGAGCTCGGCTTCGCGCAGCAGTCTTTCCAGGTACGGCCCGCTCCGCCCGAAGTCCCGCGTGATGATGCGATGACAGCCGCAATAAAAGCAGGGGCTGAAACAATACGGCACATGGACGTACAGGGAGAGCGGCCGCGGCGTCGCATGCAGATTCGACCGGCTTGCGTGCTCGCGCAACTCGCGCTCGCCGAAGCTCGGAGCGAACTGCGGCGCGGTCGGATAGGACGTGTAACGCGGTCCGGCCTTGTCGTAGCGCCGCAGCAGCTCCGCGTCGAAAGGAGGGATGGTATTCATGGCGCAGGAGTGCGAGGAGTGCGGCTCCCGCGCCCACATCGCGCCGCGCTCGCCGAGCCGGCCGGGCGCTTCTCGTGCGGGATGCCTTGCGTTCATTGCAGCAAGGCTACCGCCCGCAACGACCGCAGCGGACACGAGAATCCCGATGGGGATTACGCGGTTACCCGGTACTCGTGTCGCTCGCTGCGGCGATCTGGTCGCTTACTTGGTTTCCTCGTTCGCAGCGGGAACCGGATCGTTCTGCACTTCGAGCACCTTGATCGTGCCCACGCGCCCGTCCGGCTGCGGCCACTCGATCGATTGCGACGGGCTCAGACCGATGAGCGCTGCGCCGATCGGCGTCAGGATGGAAATGCGGTTCTCGGCGATGTTAGCTTCGTCCGGATAGACGAGCGTCACGGTCCGCGTGCGGCCAGTGGTTTCATCGAGATAAGTCACGCGCGAGCCCATGCGCACGATGTTCGGATCGAATTCCGTATCGCGCACGATCTCGGCGCGCGACAGCTCGTCGGACAGGAATTCGGCGATGTCGGGCGCGCGCTTTTCGGCCTTGTCGGCGAGCGCGAGCAGACGCGCGTGCTCGCTCTCGGAAATGACGATCCGCGGACGAGTCGGCAGTTTGTCGGCAAATTGTAGAGACATGTTCTTAACCCATGAACTTTCGATTGTCTGAAAAGCGACACGCGTGCCAGTCGACCTCGGATCGAATAGCGGTGGCGTAAGCGGTTGGGAAGCGCGTTACGCGGTCAGCGTGCCGGATTGTGTGTGAAGCGTTACCAGTGGCTCGGATAAGACCCCGAGCGCACGGCGATGAGCGTTACGCTCGGGCAGGGGAGCCCTGGATGAGATGACCTGCGTGGTGCAGGGAGCGGTTGAAAGAGAAACAAGTCATGGGGTCGAGGATAGCGGCGCGAGGCGGTATGTCAAGGTCGGCGATCCCGCGACGTTTGGGCCGACGGCAGGGATTTCAAGCAGAAAATCGTGCTGCTCGCTGGTGGACCACGGCCGGGTAACAAGGGCCGGGAACTTGTCCCCTTACGGCGCATTTTTCTGCCGCTTACCGCCCATTTCGTGTCAATTCGACTCAGGAGATCCCTCATGCGCCGACCGCTCCTTGCGATTCTTGCTCTCACGGCGCCGAGCTTGCTGCTGGCGCAGGGCGAGCATCCGCCGGCCACGCACGAGGGGCACGATTCTGCGACGCATCCGCATGCTGCAGCGCCCGCACGAATCTGGACGGTGAAGGAGATCCTGGCGGCGCCCAGGGACGACGAGGATGTCGTGCTGCGCGGGCGGATCGTGCGCCACCTGCGCGGCGACCATTACCTGTTCTCGGACGAAACGGGCGAGATCGAAATCGAGATCGACGACGATTATCCGCGCGATCGCATTACGTTTAACGAGGACGTCGAGATCCACGGCGAGGTCGATCTCGATCGCAATCGCAAGCCGGAGATCGAAGTCGACGCGATCGTGACGCGCCCGGGGCGCATCCGCTAGCGAACGCGGCGTGTGTCAGTGCACGTGCCCGCCCGCCATTTGCGTTGCCGCGACGATCATCCACACGCCGAACGCAAGCATGAGCGCCCCGCTCGCATAGCGAACGCTCGGGCGGGTCAGATACGTTCGCAGCTGTGCGCCGACGAGGCTCATCGAGAGCATCGACGGCAGCGTGCCGCAGCCGAATGCGAACATGATGAGCGCGCCGCGCAGCACATCCGCGCTCATCGCGGCGAACAGCAACATCGAGTAGACGAGCCCGCACGGCAGCAAGCTCCACAAGAGGCCGAGCGTAAGCGGTTTGGCGATGCCTGTGCGCGTGCCGGCGAGCTGCACCAGTGGGCGTAGCCGCGCCCAGAGCTTGGCGCCGAGCTGTTCGAGCCATTGCAGCGCATTCCAACGCGACAGCAGTCGCAAGCCGAGCAACACGATCAAGACGCCGCTCAGCGTGCGCAGGATGGGGCCGAGCTTCATGAAATCGAGCAGCACGGAGGCTTGCGAGCCGATGAAGCCGCACAGCGCACCCGCGAGCGTATAGCCGCTCAGGCGGCCCGCTTGATAGAGCGCCGCCGTCGCGAACGACGTCGAGCCCTGCCGTTGCGCATGCAACCCGAGTGCGCTCGCAATGCCGCCGCACATCGCAAAGCAATGCGCATTGCCGGCCAGGCCGGCCAGCAGGGCGGCAAGCAAACCGATGGCATGCGTTTCGTGCATGGGCGCTGCGCTCACACGTAAGAAGCTGACGCGACGAGAACGGAATCAATGAGCGTGCACCGACGTGCGCCGCCGTCTGATCGTCACTTCTCGATCTTATCGCGCTCCTCGACTAGGATCTCCCACGCCGGGGTTTCCAAGTCGTCGAACTGTCCGTTGCCGACCGCCCAGAAAAAGGCCCAGGCGCCGAACACCACCAGCACGAGACTGAGCGGAACGAGAATGAAGAGGATGCTCATGATGAGGAGGTTGCGGACCGAGGACGTGAGATGGAGGCAGCGCGTGGATTGCCGCTTTTCCGTGCGTACTTCTCGGGCGTCGCGGCATTGCCGACGCGCATTGCGTTCAGCACCACCGCCACCGAGCTCAAGGACATGCCGATCGCAGCCAGCCACGGCGGCACGAGGCCGACGGCAGCAAGCGGCAGCGCGCAGAAGTTGTACGTCGCCGACCAGATGAGATTCTGGCGGGCGATGCGCATCGTGCGTTGCGCGGTGCGGATTGCGCGCGGCAAGGCGCTCAACTGCTCGCCGACGAGCACGATGTCCGCTGCGGCGAGCGCCAAGGCCGCGCCACGACCCATCGCAACCGACACGTTCGCGGCGCCGAGCACCGGCGCATCGTTGATTCCGTCGCCGATCATCGCGACCGTGGCGCCCGTCGCCTGCAACGTCTGCACGCGTGCGAGCTTCTGCTCGGGCGATTGTCTGGCCTCGAACGTCGCGATCCCGCAGCGCTCGGCCGTGCGGCGCACGACGGCAGGTACGTCGCCGCTCAAGATTTCGGCTTCGATGTTGAGCGCACGCAGCGCCTCGATCGCTTGCGGCGCATCGTCGCGCAGCGCATCGCTGAAGGTAAATTGCGCCAGCGCCTGTGTCTCATCGCCCAGGACTACCGTGGCCAGCGTCGCATCCTGCTCGTGCAGCTCAACGCTCGTACCACGCAGTGCGGCGACGAAATCGGCCCGGCCGATGCGATATCGCCGCCCGTCGATGCATCCCTCGATGCCGAGCCCGGCCACCACACGCACGTCGGTGACAGTGGGCAGGGCGGATGCATCGGAGTGCACCTGCGCAAATGCCCTCGCGATCGGATGCTCAGACATGCTCTCGAGGGCGACGGCGATGCGCAGGCATTCCTCGGTCGATTGCGTACCGAGCGGCAGGCAGCGCTCGAGTTGCACATCGCCGCGCGTCAGCGTCCCGGTCTTGTCGAAGATCACGCGATCGATCTTCGCCAAGGCTTCGATGGCGTCCGGACGCGCAACGAGCACACCGTTGCGTGCGAGCGCGCTCGTCGCAGCAGCGAGCGCAGCCGGCATCGCAAGCGCAAAGGCGCAGGGACAGGCGACGACGAGCACGGCCAGCGTGGCGGGAAATGCGCGCGTCGGATCGAGCGCGAGCCAGGTGGCGCAAACGGCGCCGGCGGCCAGCAGGACGTAGCGCAGGAATTTGCTGGCGGCACGATCGGCGGCGAGTGCGATCGCCGGCTTTTGCGCCTGTGCGCGCTGCAGCAGCGCAACGATCCCGGCAATGAGGGTGCGCTCGCCGAGCGCCGTGACGCGAACGCGAATGGGCGCAAGCACGTTGAGCGTTCCGGCGGCGACGTTGTCGTCGATCGTGCGGCGCACGGGCGTCGATTCGCCTGTGAGCAGCGCCTCATCGAGCGCCGTCTCGCCGTCGACGATCACACCGTCGGCGGGAACGGTCTCGCCGGTGCGCACGAGAATCACGTCGCCGCATGCGAGCGCGGCGGTCGGCACGTCTTCGATGATGCCGTCGCGCACGCGATGTGCCGTGGCGGGCAGATGCCGCGTGAGCGCTTCGGTGAGGCCGGTCGCACGATGCCGCACGGTCATCTCGACGAACCGTCCGAGCGTCAGGAAGAAGACGAACATCGTGACCGAGTCGAAGTACACCTCACCGTGTCCGACGAAGGTGTTCCACGTGCTTGCCGCGAAGGCAAGCAAGAGCGCCGTGCTCACCGGCACGTCCATGCCGATCGTGCGCGCCCGCAAGCTGTTCCACGCGTTGATGAAGAACGGTCGTCCCGCGTACACCATCACCGGCGTGGCGACGAGCATGCTCACCAGCCGGAAGTAGCGCGACATCTCCGGTGCGATCGTCTCGCCGCCGAGATGCGCGGCGTACTCGGCAACCGCGAACATCATCACTTGCATCATGCCGAAGGCGGAGAGCATCAGCCGTTTGAGGCCGGCGCGCCGCTCTTCTTGATGTACGCGCGCGAGCGCATCGTCGCTTGCGGGATAGGGGCGGTAGCCGAGCTGGGCGATCGTGCGCAGCAGCTGCCCGAGATTGATCCGCGCTGCGTCGAACTCGACGTAGGCATGTGCGGTGGCGGCGTTGATGTCGACGCGGCGTACGCCGGGCGTGCGGCAGAGCACCTTGTCGATGAGCCAGGAACAGGCCGCACAGCGCAAGCCTTCGATCAAGAGCGCAACGGCGCTGATTTCGCCCGAGCGCTTGAGGAAGCGCTCGGCAACCTGCGGGCGCTCGTACGCCGTCCAAACGTCGTCGATGTCCGTTTCCGGTCGCGCGGACGGTGTATCGCGGAAGCGATAGAAATCATCGAGGCCGGCGCTCGCGATGAGCTCGGCCACAGCGAGGCAGCCGGCGCAGCAGACCGGCTCGTCGCGCCCGCGCACGCGCGCGGTGAGCGTCGAACCGTTGAGCGGCTCGCCGCAGTGAAAACATGCGGCGGACGAGAGTTCATCGGCTGACGCGGGCGCGATTGGCTGCAGATCGACGACGGCGCTCATGGCGTCTTACCTGCAGCGCTCATACGTGAATGCATGCGCGGCCGCGACGCGGCGATGGCGGACGCGCGCGTTGCGCGCGGCATCCAGCTGCCGGCCTCCGCCCCCGAAAAAAGCTCCCTCCCCCGCAGAGCGAGGGAGGGATAGGAGGGGGTTCGGGACATCGTGGCCGCAGGCGCTGGGCGGCCGGCGTCGGCGACGCGCGCAGATGTATCCGCGAGCGAGCCCGTGCGTCCGTCCAATGCCTTTGGTCCAGCTCATGGTGCAATAAATCGCGTTTCGGCACGCGCTTCGATCTGCGAGTCATCGGCGGAGGTCGCCACGATCGCGACATCGTGTCCGCCGCGCACCGTGGCAGGCGCGCGAATACGCGCGACGATGCTCTCGACGTCCTCGGCGCCGATCACGTAGCGCGGCGAGTCGGTGTCGAGCACGGCATCGCTCAGTCCTTCGATGCGCAGGCTCAGTGCGTGCGGCTTCGTATCCTTGTTGATGATGCGAATCGTGTAGACGTTCTCGATATCGCCGTTGTCGAGGCGGCGATAGAGCGCGTTACGATCGCGCAGCACGTCGACTTCGACGAGTGTGCGATGCGCGACAGCGAAGAAGAAGCCGCCGACCAAGACCGTGAGCGCAACGGCGTAGAAGAGCGTGCGCGGACGTACGATGCGCGTCTTTTGGCCTTCCATGCCGGCCTGCGTCGAGTAGCGGATCAGGCCCTTCGGGTACTGCATCTTCTCCATCACGCTGTCGCAGGCGTCGATGCATGCGGCGCACGCGATGCATTCGAGCTGCAGACCGTTACGGATGTCGATGCCGGTCGGGCACACCTGCACGCAGAGCTTGCAGTCGATGCAATCGCCGAGATTGCGGCTGCGCGGATCGACGGCGCGCGGACGCGAGCCGCGCGGCTCGCCGCGGGCGGCATCGTAGGAGATGATCAAAGTGTGACGGTCGAACATCGCGCTCTGGAAGCGCGCGTACGGACACATGTACTTGCACACCTGCTCGCGCATGTAGGCCGCGTTGCCGTACGTCGCAAAGCCGTAGAACAGCGTCCAGAACCATTCCCACGGCCCGAGCGAGAGCGTGGCGACTTCGGCGGAGAGCACGCGGATCGGCGTGAAGTAGCCGACGAAGGTAAAACCGGTGAAGAGCGCAAAGCCGATCCACAACGTCTGCTTGGCGGTCTTGCGCAGGATCTTGTTCGCGTTCCACGGCCCACGGTCGAGCTTCATGCGTTGCTGGCGATTGCCTTCCGTCAGCCGCTCCATCCACACGAAGATCTCGGTCCACACCGTTTGCGGACAGGCATAGCCGCACCAGAGCCGGCCGGCGAGCGCCGTGAAGAAAAAGAGCGACAGCGCCGCGATGACGAGCAGCCACGTGAGCAGGAAGAAATCCTGCGGGAAGAAGGTGAGGCCGAAGACATAGAACTTGCGCGCCGGCAGATCGAAGAGCACCGCTTGCCGACCGTCCCAGCGCACCCACGGCAAGACGTAGAAGAGCCCGAGCAGCGCGATGACGGCGAGCACGCGCAGGCGATTGAAACGGCCCTGGACCTCGCGCGGATAGACCTTCTGATGCGCGGCATACAGTCCGGTCGAGGGCGGTTCTTTGAGTACGGCGTTCACTATGAGTTGGCGGTCGGCAACAGGTTGACGTGAAGGTTCAAGACGATTCGCGGCCGGAGGTCGGCGTCGAGCCGTTCGGTGCGCGGGTGGCGTCGGCGCTGTCCTCGAGCTCGTCGCTGCGGCGCGTTTCGACGAGGAATGCAGTGAAGGCGCTCGCGAGCGCGCAGGCAGCCCAGAAAAAGAAAAAACCGATCGTGTAACCGGTCAGGCGATCGCGTGCCCAGATGGGCGGCGCATCGGGCGCACCCAAGTGCAAAGGATCGATGAAGGCGAAGAACACCATCGTCGCGGTACAGGCGGCGAGGAACGACGCCCATACCACGATCCCGACATCGACTTGCGTGCGCTTCTTCATGAGCTTGACGGCTCGGGTGACGGATCGCTCGGTTGCGGATTGAAGGCCAAGGACGGCGCAGCGTGCTGGCCGTCGGAGTCCGCGGCGGCCGGATGCTGCGCGTCGTCCGATTCGCGCTCGGCGGGCGCAGTGCTCGTAGCGCCGCTCACGGCGCTCTGTTCGACATCCGCGGGAACGTTCTGATCCTGCGGACTTGCATTCTTCTTCGGCCCGCCGCTCAAGCTCAGCACATAGGCAGCGAGCAACTTGACGCGCGCTTCGCCGAGCAGCTCCAGATGCGCAGGCATCTGATTGTCGCGGCCGTTCATGATGGTCGCGCGAATCGTGTCGAAGTCGCGGCCGTACAGCCAGACATCGTCGGTCAGATTCGGTGCGCCGAGCGCCTGATTGCCGCGTCCGTCAGGACCGTGGCAGGCGACGCAAAGCGTCTCGAAATGCTGCTTGCCTGCGGCAACCCAATCCTCGGGCGCTTTGCCGCCGGAGAGCGAGACGACGTACGAGGCCACTTCGTTGACGCCGCGCTCGCCGAGCACGCTGCCGAGCGCCGGCATGATGCCGCGGCGGCCGTAGGCGATCGTCTGGTAGATCGTGTCGGGATCGCCGCCGTAGAGCCAATCGTCGTCGGTCAAGTTCGGGAAGCCGCGCGCACCGCGTGCATCCGAGCCGTGACACGTGGAGCAGTTCGCGCCGAACAGATTCTTGGCCGTCGCCATAGCGCTCGAATCGCGCGCGAGGTCTTCGATGGAACGGTCCTTGAGCGCTGCGAGCCGGGTTTCGAGCTTCTCCTGCGCCTGCGCGAGTTGCTGCTCGTACTGCGACACCTGGCTCCAGCCGCGCAGGCCGGAGAAGTTGCCGAGACCCGGGAACAGCACCAGATAAGCGGCGCCGAACACCACGGTGATGATGAACAAGCCGAGCCACCAACGCGGCAGCGGATTGTTGTACTCCTCGAGATCGCCGTCCCAGACGTGCCCGGTTTTCTCCACCGAGCCGTCGGTTTGCGTCGCCTGCTTGGCGCCGGGCGTGCTGCGGTCCTTCGCCGTCCACCACATCAGCCACAGGCAGGCGGCGATGTTGACGATCGTGAAGACGGCAACGAACAGGCTGGCTTGGCTGGTCATGAGCGATCACCTCGCGCCTCGCCGTCGCTCTCGAGCGGCAGGCGTGCCATTAATTCGAAGTCGTTCTTGCGATTCTTGCTCCACGCCCAGACCCACAGCGCGATGAAGGCGGCGAATATGGCGAGCGTCAGCAGGCCGCGAATCGTTCCGATGCTCATGGTTGACCCTCTGCTTTGGCGCGCGCTTCTTCGAACTGCTGAGCGTTGCTCAAGCGCTCGGGCAGCTCCTCGGAGGGCTTGCCGCGGAACTTGAGGCCTTGCATGTAGGCGATGAGCGCGTCCATTTCCGTCTTGCCGTTCACGGCCTCATAGGCCGCGGCGATGTCTTCGTCCGAATAGGGCACGCCGAGCTTGCGCAGCGTCTGCATCTTCTTGACGGTGCCGGACGCATCGATCGTCCGCTCGGCAAGCCACGGGAAGCCGGGCATGTTCGACTCCGGCACGACGTCGCGCGGATTCATCAGGTGCACGCGGTGCCATTCGTCGGAATAGCGGCCGCCGACGCGCGCGAGATCGGGGCCCGTGCGCTTCGAGCCGAACTGGAACGGATGGTCGTAGACCGTCTCGCCGGCGAGCGAGTAGTGGCCGTAGCGCTCGGTTTCGAACGGCAGCGGACGGACCATCTGCGAGTGGCAGTTGTAGCAACCTTCGCGGACGTAGACGTCGCGCCCTTCGAGCGCGAGCGGATCGTAGGGCTTGACGCCCGGCGCGGGCTCGATGACGGAGCGCTGCGCGTAGAGCGGCACGATTTCCACGAGCCCGCCGATGCTGATCACGATGGCGATCAGCACGCCCATGAGACCGATGCGTTTTTCGACAGTGGAATGATTCATAAGTGAGGCTCTCGGTTGTCGATGAGCGAGCTCATGCGTGCACCGGTGCGGCTACCGGAACCTCGACCGGCTTCGCATCGCGCACCGTCTTCCAGACGTTCACGGCCATGATCGCCATGCCGGCGAGGTAGAGCACTCCGCCGAGCAGGCGAATGCCGTAGTACGGATACGTGGACTTGAGCGCTTCGACGAAGGTGTAGGTGAGCGTGCCGTCGTCGTTCGTGGCGCGCCACATGAGTCCTTGCATCACGCCGGCGATCCACATCGAGGTGACGTAAAGCACGATGCCGACGGTGGCGATCCAGAAGTGCGCTTCCATCAGCTTGACGCTCCACATCTGCGACCGTCCGAAGAGCTTCGGAATGAGCGCATAGAGCGAGCCGATCGTGATGAACGCCACCCAGCCGAGCGCGCCCGAGTGCACGTGACCGACGGTCCAATCCGTGTAGTGCGAGAGCGCGTTGACCGTCTTGATCGACATCATCGGCCCTTCGAAGGTCGACATGCCGTAGAAGGAGAGCGCGACGACCAGGAACTTGAGGATCGGATCGGTGCGCAGCTTGTGCCACGCGCCCGAGAGCGTCATGAGGCCGTTGATCATGCCGCCCCACGACGGCGCGAGCAGGATGAGCGAGAACACCATGCCGAGCGACTGCGCCCAATCGGGCAGCGTCGTGTAGTGCAGGTGGTGCGGGCCCGCCCACATGTAGATCGAGATGAGCGCCCAGAAGTGGACGATCGACAGCCGATACGAATAGATCGGCCGGCCCGCCTGCTTCGGCACGAAGTAGTACATCATTCCGAGGAAGCCGGCGGTGAGGAAGAAGCCCACGGCGTTGTGGCCGTACCACCACTGCACCATCGCATCGACGACGCCGGAGTAGACGACGTACGACTTCGTGAGCGAGACGGGTAGCGCGATGTTGTTGACGATGTGCAGCACCGCGATCGTGATGATGAACGCGGCGAAGAACCAGTTCGCCACGTAGATGTGCTTGATCTTGCGCTTGACGATCGTGCCGAAGAACACGACCGCGTAGGCCACCCAGACGACGGCGATCAACAGATCGATCGGCCATTCGAGCTCGGCGTACTCCTTGCTCTGCGTGATGCCGAGCGGCAGCGTGATCGCGGCGAGCACGATGACGAGCTGCCAGCCCCAGAAGGTGAAGGCGGCGAGTCGATCGGAGAACAGCCGCGTGTGACAGGTACGCTGTACGACGTAGTACGAGGTGGCGAACAACGCGCAGCCGCCGAAGGCGAAGATGACCGCGTTCGTGTGCAACGGGCGCAGGCGGCTGTAGGTGAGCCAGGGGATGTCGAAATTGAGCGCCGGGAACATGAGCTGCGCGGCGATGAACACGCCCACGGCCATCCCGACGATGCCCCACACGACCGTCATGATCGCGAACTGGCGCACGACTTTGTCGTTGTAGTGGGTGACGACTCCTTCGGTCGCTTGGCTGATGTTTGACATCTCGCGTCTCTTTGGCACGAAAAATCGCCGCAAATGCGGTCGTGCTAAAGGTACCGTTGCGGCCGTTTTTTCTAATTACGGGGACCCCGAGAAGGACTGCGCGGTAGCACTGAGAGGCCAGCGAAAAGCGCACGTGCGGTTGCTGCGGCGGCAGCCTTCGCCGTAAGGGAAGGCCTTAAATCGAGCGGTGAGCGCCACGCTGCGTTCGCGGAATGCGATTGCAGCGTTGGTGCGCTCCGAAGGTCGGTCCGCGTGGGGCGCGTCGGCGCTGTACACTTGCGCCGTCTCAACGAGGGTGCTCCATGCCCATACAGCTCGGCTTCTTCGGCGGCACGCAGACCGTCACCGGTTCGAAGTTCCTCCTGACCTGCGGCGGGCGCAAAGTCATGATCGATTGCGGCCTGTTTCAGGGTTACAAGAACCTGCGGCTGAAGAACTGGGCGCAGCTGCCGTTCGACCCGCGCGAGCTCGACGCCGTCGTGCTGACGCATGCTCACATCGATCACAGCGGCTATCTGCCGCGGCTGGTCAAGAGCGGGTTCAAAGGACGGATCTATGCGACGCACGCGACCGCGGCGCTGTGCCGGATCCTGCTGCCGGACAGCGGCTTTCTCCAGGAAGAGCAGGCGCGCTTCGCGAACAAGCACGGCTTCTCGAAGCACCAGCCGGCGCTCCCCCTCTACACGCGCGCGGATGCCGAGCGGTGTTTGGCTCAGCTCGAGCCGAGCCGGTTCGATACCGCGATCGAAGTGGCGCCCGGTGTGCGGGTCTCGTTCCATCGCGCGGGCCACTTGCTCGGCGCTGCCAGCGTGCGCGTCGAACACGAAGGCCGCTCGATCGTGTTTTCAGGCGACATCGGCCGTTCGAACGATCCGCTCATGCAGCCGCCCGGCACGGTGCCGCCGGCCGACTATGTCGTCATCGAATCGACCTATGGCGATCGGTTACACCCGCAGGTCGATCCTTCCTCCGAGCTTGCCGCTGCGCTCAAGCGGGCGATCGCCGACGACGGCATCGTCGTGGTCCCGACGTTCGCCGTCGGTCGCGCGCAGCTGCTGATGCTGCTCATCGCGCGTCTCAAGGCAGCGGGCGAGCTGCCCGATGTGCCGGTGTTCCTCGACAGTCCCATGGCGATCGACGCGTCCGAGCTCTATGTGCGCTATGCCTCGGAGCATCGTTTGTCCGCCCAAGAATGCCGAACGGTGTTCGGCGGCGTGACGTATGTGCATACGCCGGATCAGTCCAAGGCGCTGGATCAGCTGCGCTCGTCCGCCATCATTCTGGCTGCGAGCGGCATGGCGACCGGCGGCCGCGTGCTGCATCACTTGAAGCTCTTTGCGCCGGATGCGCGTAATCTCATCCTCTTGGCCGGCTATCAGGCAGGCGGTACGCGCGGAGCGGCGCTGGCGGCCGGAGCGAAGACGATTCGCATCCACGGTCAGGACATTGCGGTGCGCGCGGAGGTCGTGCAGCTGAGCTCGATGTCCGGGCATGCCGATGCCGATGAGCTCATGCAATGGCTGGCGCGTTTGTCGCAGCGTCCCAAGCGCGTGTTCGTGGCGCACGGCGAACCGAGCGCGAGCGATGCGCTGCGCCATCGCATCGAAATGGAGCTGCACCTCGATGCGTTCGTTCCCGATTATCGCGATCAGTTCGAGCTCGTCTGATCCGTACGCTCACGACAGAGGATCTGCGCATATGCAAACGATGACGTTGCGCCGTGTTCGCTCGCTAAGTGCGGTGGGTGGTTCGTTCGTCGTGGCGGCTGCGTTGCTGCTATCGGGATGTGCAGGCGGCCCTAGCGCGCAACGGACGGCACGCCTCTCCGGCGCAGAGCTTTATGCGCGGTTGTGCGCGAGCTGTCACGGGCACGGCGGACAAGGCGACGGGCCCGTCGCAGCTACTCTCAGCGTACCGGTGCCGGACCTGACGCGCCTTGCATGGCGCGACGGCGGCGAATTCCCGCGCGAGGATGTCCGCCGCGCGATCGACGGACGGCAGGAATATCGCGCCCACGGCAGCCGCGAAATGCCCGTCTGGGGCATTCGCTTCTTAAACCTCTCGAGCACGCATCCCGAACGCGAGCGCGCGAAGGTGGAGCAGATGATCGACAGGTTGGTGGAGTATCTGGAAGAGGTTCAGAGGCTGTAGGCGGGATACTGGAGGGAAGAAGAGCCTGCGTAGCGTGTTGCGCGCCGAAAGCTGGGAAACTCTTCTGACCGTAGCCCGTCGCCCGTCGCCCGTCGCCTGTAGCCGGTCGCCCGTCGCCCGGGCTCCGCTATGCCGCGGACGGCGCCTCTTGCTCGATATGCGCCAACGCCTCATCGAACGAACGCACCGAACGCACGTTGTCGCGCAGCACGTCCATCGAGGCGAGCATGGATTTCACCGACGGCATCATCTCGGCGAGGAACACGGTGGTGTTGTGTCGCCGGCAGCGCGACAGGAATTCCTTGAGCGCACTGACGCCGGTGGCGTCGATGAGCGGCACGTCGCGCAGGATGAGGATGAACGTGCGCGGCATGGGGCCGATGCGATCGAGCACGTCGTTCAGGCGATTGGCGACGCCGAAGAAGAGCGGGCCGCGTAGCTCGAACACTTCCACGCCTTTCGGCAGGCGCAGGCGGCGCGTGTATTCGTCCTGCGTACGCGCGTAGTCGTCGACGTCGCGTTCGATGAAGTCGTTGGCGTTCTGAATGGCGACGGCTTCGGCCATGCGGTGCATGAACAGCATGGTGGCGAGCACGACGCCCACCGAGATAGCCACCGTCAGATCGATCATCACCGTCAGTGCGAAGGTCAAAAGCAGCACGGAGCGATCGCCTAGCGGTGCGCGCATCAGATACTTGAAGCGATCGATTTCGCTCATGTTCCACGCGACCACCACCAGCACGGCGGCCAGCGAGGCGAGCGGCACGTAGCTGATGAGCGGCGCCAGCACGAGCATGAACAGGAGCAGGAACACCGCGTGCAGCATGCCGGCGACCGGCGAGCGTGCGCCGGAACGCACGTTCGTTGCGGTGCGCGCGATCGCGCCCGTGGCCGGCAGACCGCCGAACAGCGTCGAGCTGAAGTTCGCGATGCCTTGCGCCACCAGCTCGCAGTTGGAGCGATGCCGCCGTCCGGTCATGCCGTCGGCGACCACCGCAGACAGCAGCGATTCGACGCCGGCGAGGAATGCGATCGTGAACGCGCTCGGCACGACGGCCCGCAGCTTTTCCCAGCTGATCGGCGGCAGCGACGGCATGGGCAAGCCGCGCGGCAGCTCGCCGAATTCGCTGCCGATCGTCGCAACGGGCAGCTTGAACAGCCAGGCGATCAGCGAGCCGGCGAGCACCGCGAGCAGAAAGCCCGGCAACCGCGGTGCGTACTTGCGCGTCAGGATGATGACGGCAAGCGCGACCGCCGCGACGAGCGTCGCCTGCGGGCTGAACGTGCCGAGATGCGTGGCGTAGGCCTCGACCTTCTCGAAGAACTCGCCCGGCACCGACTCCATTTGCAGGCCGAGCAGATCCTTGATCTGCGTCGAAAAGATGATGACGGCGATACCGGCGGTAAAGCCGGTGATCACCGGCTGCGGGATGTACTTGATCCACGTGCCGAGACCGGCCAATCCGGCGACGACCAGCATGATGCCCGCAAGCGCCGTGGCGAGCAGCAGGCCGTCGAACCCGTGGCGTGCGATGACGTCGAGCACCACGACGACGAAGGCGCCGGTCGGTCCGCCGATCTGGAAGCGGCTGCCGCCAAGTGCCGAGATCAGAAAACCGGCGACAACGGCGGTGACGAGTCCTTTTTCCGGCGTGCTGCCGGATGCGATGCCGAGCGCCATCGCCAGCGGCAGCGCCACGATCGCAACCGTCAGACCCGCGATCGCGTCCTGCCGAAAATCCTTCAAGCCGTAGCCAAGTCGCAGAACCGTGAACAGCTTCGGCACATACAAGTGCCACTTCCGCGATTCGGGTTCGGTAGCCATGTGGGTTCGAAATATGGGGTGTAGCGGGGGCGAATGCGTGATTGTACGACGACTGCGCGCACGCGCTTTTGGTTAAGGTCGCACTTTCCGCGTGCCGAGCGGCGAACCGGTCGGGCACGCGGTTTGCAGGGTGTGCATGAGGCTGCCGATCCGCGGCGGCAGGCAGGAGGTTGAGCATCATGGCTGAGCAGAATCCCCTTTGCCGGCTGCACGAGCACGGCCAAAGCGTCTGGCTCGATTTCATCGAGCGCGGTTTTATTCGTCGCGGCGAGCTGGCGCGGGCAGTCCGTGAGGATTGCGTCGCCGGCGTCACCTCGAATCCCGCGATCTTTCACAAGGCGATCACCGAGGATCGCCAGTACGACGAAGACATTGCCGCATTGGCGCGCGCCGGCCGCACGCCGGCGGCGATTTACGACGAGCTCGTCGTGGCGGACATTCGCGCGGCGGCCGACGTGCTGCGTCCCGTCTACGACGACACGAACGGCGCCGATGGCTACGTGAGCCTCGAGGTGTCGCCGCACCTGGCGCGCGATGCGGGCGGCACGGTCGAAGACGGACTGCGACTCTGGCGCGCGGTCGACCGGCCCAATCTCATGATCAAGGTGCCGGCAACGATCGAAGGATTGCAGGCAATCGCACGCCTGACGGAAGAGGGCGTGAACGTCAATGTGACGCTGCTGTTCAGCGTCGAGCGTTACACTTCGGTGGTCGATTCCTATATGCGAGGACTCGAACGGCGCTTGGCGGCACGCCAGCCGATCGATCGCATCGCTTCCGTCGCGAGCTTTTTCTTGAGCCGCATCGATACGCTCGTCGACAAGCGTCTCGAAGGGATCGGCACCCCGCAGGCGCTCGCATTGCGAGGCGAAGCTGCCATTGCCAGCGCGCGGCTTGCTTATCGACGCTACGTGTCGTTGTGCGACGGCGATCGCTGGAAGGCGCTCGCGGCGCAAGGTGCGCGAGCCCAGCGGCTCTTGTGGGCGAGCACGGGCACGAAGAACCCGGCGTACTCCGATACCAAGTACGTCGATCCCTTGATCGGACCTGATACCGTCACGACGCTGCCGCCTGAAACATTGCAGGCGTATCGCGATCACGGCCGGCCGGCGCGTACGCTCGAGTCCGACTGGCAGCAGGCAGCGCAGGTCGTCGAGTCGTTGCAGGCGCTCGGTATCGAGCTGCGTCAGGTGGCCGCGCAGCTCGAAGAGGAAGGATTGAAGAAGTTCGTCGAGCCCTTCGATGCGACGCTGGCGGCCATCGCGGAGCGTGCGCACAGGGTAGCGTAGCAGCGAGGACACGATGCGGATTCTCGCCGTCAATTGCGGCAGCTCGTCGATCAAAGTGGCGCTCGTCGATGCCGCGAGCGAGCGGCGCCTGCTGGCGATGCACGTCGAAGAAATCGGCAAGGCGACCTGTACGCTCGTGCACGGCGAGCGGCGCGAGCCGCTCGGTGCGCAGGCGAGCTTCGATGAAGCCGCGCGCAGATTGCTGCGCGCGGTGCTGGAAGCTGCGCAAAACGATGGCGGCATCGAAGCGGTCGCGCATCGCATCGTGCACGGCGGCGAGCGCTTCATCGCGCCGACGCATCTTGATGCGCACGTGCTCGCAGAGCTCGATGCCGTATCCAAGCTGGCGCCGTTGCACAACGTGCCGGCATTGCGCGCAGTGCGCGTTGCCATGGATATCCTGCCCGACCGACCGCATGTCGCGGTCTTCGACACGGCTTTTCATGCGACGTTGCCCAAGCGTGCGCGAGAGTACGCATTGCCGGCCGAGGTCACGCAGCGGCTCGGCATTCGCCGCTTCGGCTTTCACGGCACGAGCCATGCGCATGTCGCGAACGCGACCGCCACGTATCTGAAGACGGTTCCGCAGCAGCTGCGCGTGATCTCGTGCCATCTCGGCAACGGCGCGAGCGTGACCGCCATCGAATACGGGCGCAGCGTCGAGACGAGCATGGGCATGACGCCGCTCGAAGGCCTCATCATGGGCACGCGCGCGGGCGATCTCGATCCGGGCGTGATCCTGACGCTCGCACGCTCGGAAGGTCTCGACGTCGATGCGCTCGACGACTTGCTCAATCGTCGATCGGGGCTGCTCGGACTGACCGGCACCAACGACATGCGCGAGATCGAAAGGCGCGCTGCCGAAGGCGACGAGTCATGTCGCCTGGCGCTCACGCTCTATTCGCACCGCGTGCGCAAGTACATCGGTGCCTATGCCGCAGTGATGGGCGGCGTCGACGTCATCGCGTTCACAGGCGGCATCGGCGAGAACAGCGCACTCGTGCGTCACCGCTGCACGCAGCGGCTCGATTTCCTCGGCGCGGCGCTCGATGAGGATCGCAACCGCGACGTAAAGCTCACCGCGGAGCAGCCGCTGGCCGAAATCTCCGAGCCGCATTCGCGCGTGCGCATTCTCGTTGTCAGAGCGGACGAAGAGTTGTCGATCGCGCGCGAAGCCAGCGAGCTGCTCAAGGGCGAGCTCGGCGCGCGGCCGTCTTGCAAGATTCCGGTCGCCGTATCGGCGCGGCACGCGCATCTGTCGCAAGCAACGATCGATCGGCTGTTCGGACCGGGCTATCAGCTCACCGTGCGCAAGATGCTGTCGCAGACGGGCCAATACGCGGCGGAAGAAACGGTCACGCTCATCGGGCCGCGCGGACGCATCCCAGGCGTGCGCGTGCTCGGGCCGCCGCGCGCGCAGGATCAGGTGGAGATCTCACGCACCGACGAGTTCGTGCTCGGCGTCGATGCTCCCGTGCGGATCTCCGGTGACCTCGCGAACACGCCGGGCATCACGCTCGAAGGTCCGCGCGGCGTGACGACGATTCCCTGCGGTCTCATCACCGCACGCAGACATATACATATGAGTCCGGACGACGCCCGCCGTTTCGGCGTGCGCGATCACGATGTCGTCGAAGTACGCATCGACAGCGAAGGCCGTGATCTTACGTTCGGCGACGTCACCGTGCGCGTCGATCCCAGCTTCACGCTCGAAATGCACCTCGACACCGACGAAGCCAACGCCGCCGGCATCTCGCGCGGCGATGTCGGCGAGTTGGTGGAGCACGGCGAGGTGATGGCGGCGATTAGGCGGCTGTAGATGAAAGGCTACGGACGACGGGCTACAGGCTACAGGCTACAGGCTACGGGCTACGGGCTACAGGCGACAGGCTACGGGCTGCCGTGAAAAGAGCTTGCCCAGCTTTCCGCACGCAACGCGCAACGAACGCTCTTCTTCCCTCCAGTCTCCAGCCTCCCGCCCACTGTCGGACGCTGGGCCCTGGGTACCGGCCAGAGAAGGGCTACGGCGAAGAGCGCATCCTGCGTAGAGTCGTCCTGCTGTCGGCACGCGCCGCGTGCCGACAGCCTTGTTTCCTCCAGCCTACGGCCATTTCCAGTCTCTGATCTCCGGCAAATCATCCCCGTGCTGACAGATGTACTCGCGATGCTCGATGAGCTTGTCGCGCAGGTGCTGTCGCAAGTGCGCGGTGCGGGCGTTGAGGCCGGGGACGAAGTCGATCACGGCTTCGATCAGATGGAAGCGGTCGAGGCCGTTGAGCACCGTCATGTCGAACGGTGTCGTGGTCGTGCCTTCTTCCTTGTAGCCGCGCACGTGGATGTTCGCGTGATTGCGGCGGCGATAGGTGAGTCGATGAATCAGCCAGGGATAGCCGTGGAAGGCGAAGATCACGGGCTTGTCCGTCGTGAAGATCGCGTCGAAGTCGCTGTCCGACAAGCCGTGCGGATGGAAATAAGACGGCTGCAGCGTCATCAGGTCGACGACGTTGACGACGCGAATCTTGAGCTCGGGCAGCCACTTGCGCAGCAGCGAGACGGCGGCGAGCGTCTCGAGCGTCGGTACGTCGCCCGCGCAGGCCATGACGACGTCGGGCTCGCCGCCATCGTCGTTGCTCGCCCACGGCCAGATGCCGACGCCGTAGCTGCAATGCTTGATCGCCTGATCCATCGTGAGCCACTGCCATTGCGGTTGCTTGCCTGCGACGATCACATTGATGAGATTGCGGCTGCGCAGGCATTGATCCGTCACATAGAGCAGCGTGTTCGCATCGGGCGGTAGATAAACGCGAATGACTTCCGGCTTCTTGTTGACGACGTGATCGATGAAGCCGGGATCCTGATGGCTGAAGCCGTTGTGGTCTTGCCGCCAGACGTGCGAGGTCAGCAGGTAATTGAGCGATGCGATCGGGCGGCGCCACGGAATGTGATTGCAGGTCTTCAGCCACTTCGCGTGCTGATTGAACATCGAATCGATGATGTGAATGAAGGCTTCATAGCAGCTGAAGAACCCGTGCCGACCGGTGAGGAGATAGCCTTCGAGCCAGCCTTCGCATTGATGCTCGCTCAGCATCTCCATGACGCGCCCGTCGGGCGAGACGTTCGAGTCGTTCGGTTCGATGCGCGCGACGGACATGCGCGAAGTGACGTCGAGCACGTCGTTCCAGCGGTTCGAGGTGGTCTCGTCGGGGCTGAAGATGCGGAAATTGCGGCTTTCCGCATTGAGCTTCATCACGTCGCGAATGTAAGCGCCTTGCACGCGCGTCGCTTCGGCGCGCACGCTGCCCGGTGCATCCAGCTTGACCGCGTAGTCGCGGAAATCCGGTAGACGCAGATCGCGCAGCAGCAAGCCGCCGTTCGCGTGCGGGTTGTCGCCCATGCGGCGTTTGCCCACTGGCGCGAGCTCCCGCAGCTCCGGTTTGAGCTTGCCTTCTGGCGTGAAGAGCTCGTGCGGCTTGTAGCTCAGCATCCACTCTTCGAGCTGTTTGACGTGCGGCGGCTTTTCCGCGAGCTGAGACAGCGGGACCTGGTGCGAGCGCCAGCTGTCTTCCACGGCGATTCCGTCCACTTCGCTCGGGCCGCTCCAGCCCTTCGGCGTCTTGAGCACGAGCGCGGGCCAGCGCGGGCGCTCGCGCAAACCGTGAGTGCGGGCTTCGTGCTGGATCTCGCGAATGCGCTCGACGATGCGATCGAGCGTGCGTGCCATCGCAAGATGCGTCTGCTCGTTGGTCTCTTCCTTGTCGACGAAGAACGGCTCGTAGCCGTAGCCGCGCAGCAGCGCGGCCAGCTCCTCGCGCGGAATGCGCGCGAGCACGGTGGGGCCGGCGATCTTGTAGCCGTTCAGGTGCAGGATCGGCAGCACCGCGCCGTCGTGCACGGGATTCAAGAACTTGTTCGAGTGCCAGCTCGTCGCGAGCGGCCCGGTTTCCGCTTCGCCGTCGCCGATCACGCAGGCGGCGATGAGGTCCGGGTTGTCGAACACCGCGCCGTACGCATGCGAGAGCGCATAACCGAGCTCGCCGCCCTCGTGAATCGAGCCGGGCGTCTCGGGTGCGACGTGGCTCGGTACGCCGCCCGGGAACGAAAACTGCTTGAACAGCTTGCGCATGCCCTCGGCATCTTCCGAGATATTCGGGTAGTACTCGCTGTACGTGCCTTCGAGATACGTGTTGGCAACGAGCGCGGGGCCGCCGTGACCGGGACCGGCGACGTAGATCATGTTGAGGTCGTATTTCTTGATGACCCGGTTCAGGTGCACATAGATGAAGTTGAGACCGGGCGTGGTGCCCCAATGCCCGAGCAGGCGCGGCTTGATGTGCTCGATGCGCAACGGCTCGCGCAGGAGCGGATTGTCGAGCAGGTAAATCTGACCGACCGACAGATAGTTGGCGGCGCGCCAATAGGCATCCATTCGCGCGATGTACTCGGCGCTGAGGGTGGGGTCCTCGTGCATCGTCGTGCTCCTCGAAGCAGATGAGACTGCGGCCTTGCGGCCGGCCGGCGAGAAGTGGCGTAGATGGACGTACGACCGCCGAAGAAAGATCCGCGACGCGCCGATGCAACCGCATCGGCGGCGCAGGCGCGCCTCAGGCGTCTCCGGTCATCAGCAAGTGCATCTTCACGAGATGCGCGACCGAACGCGCACCCATCTTCTCCATGACGTTGGCGCGATGAATCTCCACGGTGCGTTCGCTCAAGCCGAGATCGATCGCGATGACCTTGTTCGCCTTGCCGTCGACGACGAGTGCCATGACTTCGCGCTCGCGCGGCGTGAGCGATTCGTAGCGCCGCTTGAGATCGGCGTGCTTCTCGAGCGTCGCGCGATTTTCGGCATCCTGTTTGAGCGCACCGTTGATCCGGTCGATGAGGTCTTGGTCGCGGAAGGGCTTCTGCAGGAAGTCGTACGCGCCGTCCTTCATCGCCTGGACGGCCATCGGAATGTCGCCGTGACCCGTGATCAGGATCACCGGCAGCATCGAGCCCGTTCGATTCAGATGCTGCTGCACCTCGAGCCCGCTCATCTCGGGCATGCGCACGTCGAGCACGAGGCAGCCGGGCTGCGCGGGATCGTATTTTTCGAGGAACTCGCGCGGCCGGGCGAAGGGAATCGCGTGATAGCCGATGGTGCCCATCAATACCGTCAAGGCACGCCGCATCCCATCGTCGTCGTCGACGATGTAGACGACCGGCTGATTCGATGTCTTGTGCTTGTCGTCTTTGCCGTGCACAGAGCTCACGCCTATCCTCCGGTCAATGCAGGCAGGCGGAACCAGAAGCGTGTACCGCCCCCTTCGGCATCTTCGAAACCAATGGTGCCTTCGTGTGATTCGATGATCGCACGGCTCGAGGCCAGGCCCAAGCCGGTGCCTTCGCCCTTGGTCGTGAAAAACGGGCGGAAAATCTGCGGCTTCTGCTGCTCGGGGATACCTACGCCATGATCGGTAACCGACGTCTCGACGGTGTAGCGGTCGCTGGTCACGTCGATGCGCACCGTGTTCGGCGCGCCCGGCGGCTTCGGCACCTCGAATGCGTTCTGCACGAGCGTGAGCAGCACGTGCTGGATGCGCAGCCGGTCGACGGCGACGAGCGGCAGATCGTCCGCGCAATTCACGACGAGCGTCGCGTCGAAGCGCTCGGCCAGAAGGTCGAGCACGGGCTTGAGCTCGCCGACCAGCTCTTTCATCGAGCAGGGCGGGCGCTTGCTGTCCGAATGATTGAAGAGCCGGCGGATACGGCGAATGCCTTCGCCGGCGTTCATCGCCTCGCGATTGATGTGCTGGAGCACCTCGAGCGCGGCGCTCGTCATCGGCTCCGGGCGGCTCAGCATGCGTTCGCCGGCTTGCGAGAAGGTCGCGATGGCGCCGAGCGGCTGGTTGAGCTCGTGCGCGATGCCGCTCGCCATCTCTTCGAGCGCCGACACGCGCGCAATGGTCATCAGCTTCTCGATGAGCACGTGGGCTTGCGCCGCCGCTGGTTCGGGTTGCTTCGTCTGGCTCACGGCTTCTCTAGCGAGGCGTTCGCATTCTGATGAGAGGCTTAGGGTGCTGCTCATGGTGCCCGGAAGGGTGCCGGAAGGCTCCCGGGCCAACACTCGCGACATCCCCGCATAAGCTTACGCCAGCCCCTTAGAGACAGACGAGCGCTGTCGGGGGATCTTGGAGGCACTCGGAACCGACGAGGAGCGAACCATGAACGCGCAGACCGCGGTCACGCAGCGCCCCCACTACGAAGCCATCATGGCACGTCTGCTCGCCCGGCGTGAGGAGCTGGCCGAACGAGATCGGCGTGTGCGGCGCGATGTGGCGCACCGAAACGACCCTTTGGTGCCCGACTTCGCGGACCAAGCTATTCAAAAAGAGAACGACGAACCGTTGCAAGCGATCGGGGCCGCGACCCAGGAAGAGCTGGCGCAAATCGATGCGGCGCTCGCGCGACTGCGTGCCGGGACCTACGGCACCTGCGAAATCTGCGGGGGAGCGATCGAGCCGACACGTCTGGCGGTCGTTCCCTATGCAGGCACCTGTATCGAATGCGCCTTGGACGTCGACGAATAACACGCGGCTGCAGCCGCCGGCCATCCATCGAAGCACCAGGTCGGGCGATGCCGACATGCGCCGCAGGCCGCGGCCTCGTGCCGCGGCTCGCACCGCATTCCTGACACTGCCCGTACTTGCTGCATGACGCTGCCTCCCCCTCTCATGCTAGCCTTTACATCCACCGCCCATTCGGTCCCGATCGCAAGCGACTTTTCGATGGATGAGCTTGGGGAGATCACCCGCCATTTGTTGCGTTTCTCGCCTGATGCGCTGATCGTCGTCGACGATCGGGGCAAGATTCGATTCGCGAGCGATACGGCATCGGAGCTGTTCGGGTACGAGCCCGCCAGCCTCATCGGTCAGAGCATGGACGTGCTGGTGCCCGAGCGCCTGCGCGGGCGGCATCACGAGCACGTCGCGAGCTTCCTGCGTAAACCCTCCAAGCGCGAGATGGGCGCACGCATCGCCGATCTGGCGGCGCGGCGCGCGGACGGCTCGGAGTTTTCCGCGGCGATTCGCCTCGCGCCCTTCCGCATCGAAGACAAGCTGTACGTGGCGGCCGCGATTCGCGACATCACCGAGCGGCAGCGCATCAACGAGGCGCTGATCGCTGCGCGCGAAGAGGCCGACCGGGCCAATCGCGCCAAGAGCCGCTTCCTTGCGACCGCAAGCCACGACCTGCGTCAGCCGCTGCAATCGATCCGCCTGCTCAACGCCGCGATGCAGAAGATGGTCACGGCGCCGGACGTACGCGAGCTCTTGTCCCAGCAGCAGAACGCGATCGACACGATGACGCGCCTGCTCGATGCGCTGCTCGACATCAGCCGCCTCGAGTCGGGGGCGATCGAGCCCAAGCCGACGTCGGTCTCGATCGAAGAGCTGTTCGACGAGCTGCATGCGGAGTTTCAGTCCTCCGCTCGCACGCGCGGGCTCGTCTTGCAGTTCGATCCTGCGCCGGCGGTGATCTCGACCGACCGGACGCTCTTTTACCAGCTGCTGCAGAACCTGATCGGCAATGCCATCAAGTACACCGATCGCGGCACCGTGAACGTCGCTTGCGTCGCGGACGCGGACGGCCTGACCGTGACGGTGACCGACACCGGCATCGGCATTCCTGCCGACAAGCTCGAACGCATCTTCGACGAGTACTACCAAGTCGATACGCACGGCGCGAAGCGCATGGGCGTCGGCTTGGGGCTCGCGATCGTGCGCGAAGTTTCGCGCCTGCTCGGCATGACGGTGACCGTCACCTCGACCATCGGCAAAGGCACGCAGGTGCGTGTGGCCATTCCGCGTAAGAACGTTCTGTCTTCGGGGCAGGAGGCGAGCGCGACCGATTCGCAAGGCGCGGAGCTGTCGCCGAGCAGCACCGCGCGACTGATCCTCGTCGAGGACAACGAGTCGGTGCGCACGGCCACGGAGCTGTTCCTGCGCCTCGAAGGCTACGACATCAAGAGCGCCGCTTCGGCTGCAGAGGCCGAGCCGCTCTTCGCAGCGTTGCGGCCGGGCGATGTCGTCATCGCCGACTATCACCTCGACGAGAAACACACCGGGCTCGACATGCTGCTGACGCTGCGCGAGCGCTTCGGCTATGACGTGGCGGGCATCATCTTGAGCGGCGATCTGCCGTCGGTGGCGCGCTCGGTGCGAAGCGCCGTTCCCGCTTGTGTGTTCTTGAGCAAGCCGGTCGATACTACAGCGCTCATCAAGGCCATCGAAGAGCTGAGTCTCGCCGCGCGGACACAAAGCGGCAGCACCGAAACATTGCGCTCGCAAGCGGGTTGATCGAAGCGGCGTGCGCTGCGGCGCGCACGCATCATCCCGTGGCCGGCTTCGCGCGACAGGCAGGCGCTACGCGAATTCCCGCATGGTTCCCGCTCGCCGAAAGAGCGAAACACTCAACAAGTAATTCGGCCGTTCGCGGCCCGAGAGCAGGCTGGTGATATGACGCGCTATCGAGCATCGGTTCTGGCCAGCGCACTGGCGTTCGTTTGGCTCCTGCCGATCGATCCTGCCTGGTCCAATGCGGAGCGCGTCGATCGTCTCGTCAGCACCACGCTCGAGCTCGAACCGAACGCCAAGCGCGGCGGCGAGCTGTTCCGAACGCATTGCGCAAGCTGTCATGGCGCCGATGCGTCGGGCAATCCCGCCGAGCTTGTTCCCGCGCTCGCCGGTCAGCGGCGTTCCTATCTCATCAAGCAGCTCGCCGATTTCGCCGAGCTCGAGCGGCACGCCACGCGGATGCACGTCGTGCTCGCGCGCGAGCAAGTGAGCGAGCCGCAGGACTGGGCCGATCTGACGGCCTATCTGAGTGCGGCACAGCCGGCCGCGCGGCCGCAGACCGGCGACGGCGAGTGGCTCAAGCTCGGCGAAGCGTCCTATCAGCAGTGGTGCGCCTCCTGTCACGGTGAGGATGCACGCGGCGACGACGACGGCTTCGTGCCGTCATTGCGCAATCAGCACTATGCGTACTTGGTGCAGCAGATGCGCGAGCTTGCGAGCGCGCATCGCGCCAATGTCGAGAACGAGCTCGTCTTGTTCCTCGACAGCCTCGATACCGAGGAGATCAAGGGACTAGCGGATTACTTGTCGCGGCTTACGGGCCCGACGCGCGATCGCGCGCGGCTGCGCGACGACGGTTTCGTGGAGGAATGAGGGAACGGCCATGGCGCGACCGGAGTGCATTCTCGTTATCGTCGATCCGACGGCTCAGGAACATCCGTGCGTCGAGAAGGCCGAGCGGCTCGCGCGCGTGCTCGGAGCACGCATCGAGCTGTACGTCTGCGATACGAAAGCGGCGCGTGAGGCGCGGCTGCTCGCACCGTCCGGCGCTGCATCGCTCGATCTCGGACTGATGCTCGAAGGGTTGGCAGAGCCGCTACGTCGCTCAGGGCTCGACGTGTGTACGAGCGTCGAGGTGGCCGAGCGCCTTGCAGATGGGCTCATCGACCGTACGCGCCGCACGTGCGCCGATCTCGTCCTCAAGGACACGCACCATCACTCCGTGCTCAAGCGCACGTTGTTCACCAACACCGACTGGCAGCTGATTCGCGCGTGCCCCGTGCCGTTGCTGCTCACGAAGAACACGACGTGGCAGGCGCATCCCACGATCGTGGGCGCGGTCGATCCGGGACACCTCAACGACAAGCCCGCGGCGCTCGATCACCGGATTCTCGAATGGGCGGCGCTGCTAGCTCGGCATTTGGACGGCGCGCTGCACGCCGTGCACGCTTACATTCCGCTTACGGTTGCGGCGACCGCTGCCAATGTCGGGGCGCCGATGGCGAACACTTTGACACCGGAGGTGTTCGCGGAAGAAGAGAAGCACAAGCGCGCGGAGCTGCGTGCGCTGACCGAGCAATACGGACTGCCGCCTGAGCATACGCACCTCGAGCTCGGTGTCGCGAGCGAGGTGTTGCCGCGTCAGGCAGAGAGGCTTGCGGCCGACATCGTCGTGATGGGCGCGATCGCGCGCAGCGGCCTCGAGCGGCTGTTCATCGGCAGCACGGCCGAACGTGTGCTCGAGCGTTTGCCGTGCGATGTGCTCGTCGTAAAGCCCGTGAATTTCAAAGAGATCCTGTCCTGGTAACGGGCGCCGCGAGCGCGGCAATCTCCTCCATGGTCCGCAGCACCAGCGTCGGTGCGTGCGCGCTCAAGACCGCTTCGGTGGCATAGCCCCAAGTAACGGCGCCGCTCGCAAGTCCCGCTTCGCGAGCCGCGTCGATGTCGCGAGTTTCATCGCCGATCGCGATCGCCTGCTCACGGGCAATGCCGCTGCGGGCGACGACGTTGCGCAGCTTGCGCGCTTTGCCGAAGAGCGAGGCGCCGCAGTCGTACTGGTGCACGAGCGCGGCCGTCCGTGCGCCGAGCACCGAGCGCACGTTCTCCTCCGAATTCGACGTGACGACCGCAATCCGCGCGCCGGCGGCATGGAGCGTTGTCAGCAGGTTTTCGACACCGTCGAAGAGCTTGATCTCGTGAATGTCGCGCGTCAGGCGCCGGCGCGCATCGGCCACGATGCGCGGGAGCTTCCAGGCGGGCACACCGAGGTGCTGCATGATCTCGCGGTTGCTGCGTCTACGGAGCATGCGCAGCTCTTCTTCGCTGGCGCGCCGGAACCCATGTTCGTCGGCGAGGTCGTTGAAGGTGCGCATGACCCAGCCGGCGCTGTCGGCGAGGGTGCCGTCGAAATCGAAAATGAAAAGGCGGTACATGGACGAAGGTAACGCTCGCTGGGCGGGGCGCAGTCCATCGTCCGCAGTGCCCCGCCGTGTTGCAGTTCCCTTACTTTACTTGACAACAGGTCGCGCCGCCGGGCGTGGCGGTCAGGCCAATCTTTGGCTAGAGTTCTTGGCTCCACTCATCAGGGGGTGCAATGGATAACAGCACGTACGACGCGATCGTCGTGGGGACCGGTATCAGCGGCGGGTGGGCCGCAAAAGAGCTCACGGAGAAGGGGCTGAAAACATTGGTGCTGGAACGCGGGCGTATGGTCCGGCACGGCGAATATCCGACAGCAACGCTCGAACCTTGGCAGTTCGAATACGCCGGCCGACCCACCCAACGCGACCTCGAACGGCAAGGCGTTCAGGCTCGTACCGGCTACACGATCACGCAAGCCACCAAACACTGGTTCGTCGACGACGTCGACAATCCCTACACCGAGATCAAGCGCTTCGACTGGATGCGCGGCTACCAGGTCGGCGGTCGCTCGATCGTCTGGGGACGGCAGAGCTATCGCTGGAGCCCCATAGACTTCGAGGCGAATGCGCGCGACGGGCACGGCGTCGACTGGCCGATTCGCTACGAAGATCTCGCACCGTGGTACGACTACGTCGAATCGTTCATCGGCGTGAGTGGACAGGCGGAGGGTTTGCCGCAGTTGCCCGACGGTAAGTTCCTGCCGCCGATGGAGCTCAACTGCGTCGAGAAGTACTTCCGTGACGTGCTCGCCGAGAAGTTCGGGCGGCGACTGACGATCGGGCGCGCTGCGCACTTGACCGCATTGTTGCCGCACAGCCCGCAGCGCGGACTGTGCCAATACCGCAATCGCTGCATGCGCGGCTGCCCGTACGGCGCTTATTTCAGCAGCCTGTCGAGCACGCTGCCGGCTGCCGAGAAGACCGGCAACATGACGTTGCGGCCCAACTCGATCGTCTACGAGATCATCTACGACGAGAAGAAGAATCGCGCGACCGGCGTGCGCGTGATCGACGCCGAGACGAACCAGCATCACGAGTTCTTCGCGCGCGTGATCTTCCTGTGCGCTTCGACGTTCGGCTCGACTTTCATCATGCTCAACTCGGTGTCGAACCGGTTCCCGAACGGATTTGGCAACGACAGCGGCGAGCTCGGCTGCAACATCATGGACCACCATCTCAATGTCGGCGCGAGCGCCGAGGTGGAAGGCTTCGACGACAAGTACTACGTAGGGCGGCGGCCGAACGGCGTGTACATCGTGCGCTATCGCAACATCGGTAACGACAAGCGCGATTACGTGCGCGGCTTCGGCTATCAAGGACATGCGGGGCGCACGGGCTGGACATCGGTGGTCACGCAGGACGTGCTCGGCGCGGATATCAAGACGAAAGCGGCCACGCCCGGTCCTTGGTACATCTATCTCGGCGGCTTCGGCGAGATGCTGCCGTATCACGAGAATCGCGTGACGCTCGATCGGACGCGTACCGACAAGTGGGGCCTGCCGGTGCTGGCCTTCGACGCCGAGCTCAAGGAGAACGAACGCAAGATGCGCAAGGACATGATGCAGGATGCGGTCGAGATGCTCGAAGCGGCGGGCTTCAAGAACGTGCGCCCGTTCGATGCCGAAATCGGCGTCGGTCTCGGCATTCACGAGATGGGCACGGCGCGCATGGGGCGCGATCCGAAGACCTCGGTATTGAATGCCTGGAATCAGGTGCACGCGTGCAAGAACGTGTTCGTCACGGACGGCTCGTGCATGACCTCCTCGGCGTGCGTGAATCCCTCGCTCACCTACATGGCGTTGACGGCCCGCGCCGCCAACTACGCTGTCGAAGAACTGAAGCGACGCAATCTATGAGCCTGAATCCGACTCTCGATCGCCGTGAGCTGATCAAGCGCGTGGCTTACTTGATGGGCGGCGCGGTTTCCGCGCCGGCGGTGTTGGGCATACTGCAGGGCTGCACGGCGAAGACGCCGACGGGCACATGGACGCCGGTGTTCTTCACGGCGGCGCAGGCGGCGCTCGTGGAGGAAGTCGCGGACATTCTCATTCCGCGCACCGATACGCCGGGCGCGAAGGACGTCGGCGTACCTGCATTCATCGATCTTATGCTCAAGGACACGTACCCGAAGCGCGACCAGGATCGCTATCTCGAAGGACTCAATGCCTTCGAAGCGGGTGCGCGCGCGCGGCATGGGCGCGACTTCCTCAAGCTCGATGCGGGTACGCGCGTCGACTATGTGCGCCACGTGCACGAGAAAGCGCTCTTGGGAATGCGCACCGGCGCGACGAACGGCGATACCGGCCAGCAGTTCCTGATGATGACGAAGGAGCTGACGCTGCTCGGCTTCTTCTCGTCGGAGGTCGGCTGCACGCAAGTCCTGCAGCACAGCTCGGTGCCGGGCGAGTATCGCTGCGTGCCGCTGGCCGAAGCCGGCAACGGTAGGACCTGGGCAGAGTAGCCTCACCTGCGCGGTCCGCACGCTCGACGCGAATCGTCGAGCGTGCGGTGATCGTCGCCTCAGCGGTTCGCTGCGTCGCTGACGCCGTAGACGCGGAACTCGCCGCTGCAATGGAGCAGCGCGAGCAGGTAGAGCATGCCGTCGTAATAGCGATAGCGGCCGGTCGGAATCGGCTGTTCCCACAGCGCGCGCACGAAGTCGAGGCGCCGCGGATGATCGGCGGCCAAGCTCGCCGTCGCGTTCATCGCCACCAATCCCGTCGTTTGACCACCGCCCAGCTTTTCCCCTGCAAGCGTGTAGAGGCTTTCGTAGCGGTCGAGCCCTTCGGATTCGAAGAAGGCCTGCAGGCGATTGCTGAGCTGCACCTGGCGCGGATCCTTGGCCCACCACGACCAATCGACCGACCAATTCATCGCGGAGCGCCACGCGTCGTAACGGAAGTCGACGGCTTCCGGTCGCCACGGCGCCGCCCACGGCGTCGCATCGAAGTTGCCGTAGTCCGGCGTCAATCCTGTCCTGGGATGCGCGCTGCGATAGAAGTAATCGCGGCTCACGCGGGCGGCTTCCGCCCAGAACGCGCGGTCGGCCTCGGGCCCCACGCGTGCCCAGACTTCATAGAAGGCGGGCAAGTGATACGACGGATCGGTGTGATCCTTGTTCACGGCGTCGGGCGTGAAGCGCACCATCTTTACTTCCGGATCGAACAGCGCGTGCGCCGTCATCACGCCGCGCTGCGTCGGGCCCGTGATCGGCTCGCGATGCAGGACGTCGGTGAGTATCCGGTCTGCCGCGCCCTTGTAATCGTAGATGCCGGTGCCGTTGCCCCAGCGTGCCGCGGCGAAGTAAAGCGCCGTGATGAAGTGTTCCTCGCCGTCCGGAGCCGGCATTTCGTCGAGCGGCTCGCCCGTCGTCTTGAGCGACCACGCAAAGAAGCCGCGCGCCGGATGATCTTCGCGCGTGTGATACATGTAGGTCATCGCCCAATTCCACAGCGCGTCGAACTCGGCCTTCTTGTCCAGTTGGACGGCGATCATCATGCCGTACGACATGCCCTCGGAGCGGACGTCTGCGTTGTTGATATCGGAGATATAGGCGAGCGGGCCGTGCTCGTTGCTCCCCGCCGGATAATAGACCGCTTCGTTGTCGGGATCGCCGTGGAAGAGCTGCTCGAACGCACGCGCGATCTTCGCGTCGATGTCGGCCTGCGCGTACCCGGCTTCGGCGAAGAGATTCGGATAGCGCCCGGTCGCGACGCTGCCGGCTCTTGCAGTGTCGTATGGCGCGGAAGCCGGCTCGGAGGCGCGCCCGCAGCCGCTGAGGCCGATCGCAAGCAGAAGGCAGCCGAGCAGTGATGTCGAAGCAAAGGACGGATTGAGCATGCGATATTGTTCCTGTTGTCGTGCTCGATGGCCGGACGGCGGTGCGTGAGGATAGCTTATCGCGCGGCGCGAGGCTGCCTCCCGAGCGTACGTTGATTCGGCATCTCACGGCGCGCGTCTCGTGGCATCGCCCTGCGCTTTGATGCGCAGCCGGCCTGCTTCGAATGCGGCCCAGAGGACGAGGCCGACGAGGAGCGGCAGGAGCTCGAACAATGCGCGATAGACGAGCACGGCGCCCAGCAACTTTGCGGGCGGCACGTGCGGCAAGAGCAGCATGAGCACGCCCTCGAGCACGCCGAGCCCGGCGGGGACATTGCTCACTTGGCCGGCCACGAAGGCGATGCAGTAGATCGCGATGAAGGCCGGCCAGCTCATGTCGAGCTCGGGCGGCATGACGAGATACAAGATGCCGGTGTTGCACAGGATCTGCGCGATGCCGAGCGCCGTCTGCAGCAGCGTGTGTCGTAGCGACGGTATTTGAATCGCCAGGCCGGCAATCATGATCGGACGCGTGCGCCATGCTGCGAACGCGAGCCAGCCGATGTCTTTCGCAAGGCCTGCAAGGCCCAAGAGAATCACCGTCGCGGCATCGAGCCGCAGCGCCTTGCTCGCTTGTTCGGTGTACACGAGCAGCGAGACGTCGATGAGCCAGCCCACGCCGAGCAGGTACGGCATCGTCATGAGCACGATGAGCGCGCCGACTTGTTTGGCGTCGAGGCCGATGACGGCGTACAGGCGATAGCGCAGTGCACCGCCGCTCAAGAGCGCCGCGCCGACGATACGTCCGATGGGATTGGCGATCAGTGTCGTGCGCAGCGCATATGCTCTGCGGCGTTGCCCGCTGACACGTGCGAGCGCGATGCCTTCGTAGAATCCGACGAGCAGATAGGCGCCAGCCGAGCAGGCGAGCGCGCCCAATACATTGGATGTCGACAGCGAACGGATTTGCGCGAGGATCTCGGCAGGCTCGATCGTGCGAAGTCGCTCGAAGAGTAGGGCCACGATGATTGCGAGCGCCAACCCGCCGAAGGCGGGTGCCCACCGTCGAAGAATCCGTTTCACCTTTTGATTCCTGCTCGGCACGGCCGCCCTAGAATAGACGAGACATGCCGTGGCGTGAGGAGAGCCCGAACATGGCTGCAACGAACACAGACGCGCCGCCGCTTCGCGTAGGCGTCGATTTCGGCGGCACGAAGATCGAAGCCGCCGCGCTCGATGCCGACGGCCAAGCGCTTGCGCGCCTGCGCGTACCGAATCCGCGCGAGTATGACGCAGCGCTGCGCGCGGTCCGCGATTTGGTGTTCGAGGTCGAAGGGCAAGTCGGTGCGCGCGGCACCGTCGGCATCGGGTTGCCCGGTTCGGTCTCGCCGCGTACCGGTACGATGCGCAATGCGAACTCCGTATGGCTCAACGGACGCGATTTCGTGAACGACATGAGCGCCTTGCTCGGCCGCGAGATTCGCGTGGCGAACGATGCGAATTGCCTCGCGCTGTCCGAAGTCGTCGACGGCGCCGCAGTCGGCTCCAAGGTGTCATTTGCCGTGATCATCGGTACGGGTTGCGGCGGCGGCTTGGTGGTCAACGGGCAGATCGTCGAAGGTGCACACGGTATCGGCGGGGAATGGGGACACATGCCGCTGCCGTGGCCGACGCACGAGGAAATCGACGTACCGCCTTGCTGGTGCGGCCAGCGCGGCTGTATCGAAACCTGGGTATCGGGCACCGGATTTCAGCGCGACTATGCACGAGTCGCAGGCCGCGAGCTCGATGGTGAGTCGATCGTGCGTGCGGCACGCGATGGCGATGCGCAAGCCAAAGCGGCGCTTGACCGCTATATCGAGCGACTGGGGCGGGCACTTGCAGTGGTGTGCAATATCGTCGATCCCGACACGATCGTCCTGGGCGGCGGTATGTCAAATGTCCAAGAGTTGTACGAGCGCCTGCCTGCGGTCGTACGCAGCCGCGTGTTCTCCGATACCTGGGAGGCACGCATCGTGCAAGCAAAATGGGGCGACTCCTCCGGCGTGCGTGGCGCCGCGTGGTTGTGGGGACGCTAGCGCACGAGTCGGTACGGACGCGCGTGCGACGATTGAGTTACGATTGCGCGCGTGGCGCGACTGGGATCCGTGCGCCCTTGTGACCTGAACCGAATCGATCGTGTCCAATTCATCCACCTCAGAGCAGCAGGCGTACCGGGCTGCCGCGCAAACCTGCGAAGCCCTCAAGACATGGCTGCTCGAGCATGCCTATCCGCGCTGGTGGGAGCACGGTGCGGATCGAACGCATGGCGGCTTCTACGAGCGGCTCGACGTCGACGGCACCGGTCTGCTCGAGCCGCGCCGTGCGCGCGTCAATCCGCGGCAGGTCTATAGCTACAGCCGTGCACTGGCGCTCGGCTGGTCCGGGCCGGCGCCACAGGCGGTCGAGCATGGGCTCGATTATTTCCTGAAGCATTACCGCCGCGCGGACCGACTGTTCTGCGGGCTCGTCGAGCCCGACGGCTCGATCGTCAGCGAGCGCGCGGTGCTCTACGATCAAGCATTCGCGTTGCTCGCATTTGGTGCGGCGTACGCCACCTTGGGCGATGCCACGCATCGCGACATGGCGTACGAGTTGCACGATGTCCTGCGTACGCTGCTCGCGCATCAAATCGCCGGATTCGAGGAAAGCACGCCGCGCATCCTGCCGCTCATCTCCAACTCGCACATGCATTTGTTGGAAGCGAGCCTCGCATGGAGCGAGCTCGATGCCGATCCGCGCTGGCAGAAGCTCGCCAAGGAGCTCGTCGAGCTCGCGCTCACCTGTTTCATCGATCCGACGACAGGCTTCTTGCTCGAGTTCTTCGACCGGCAATGGCATCCGGCGCAAGGACTAGAGGGGCGCGTGGTCGAGCCGGGTCATCAATATGAGTGGGCGTGCCTGCTGTTGCGCTGGGCGAAGCGGAATCCGCAAGCTGCATCGGCTGCGCGCGCGACCGAGGCGGCTTGCAAGCTCGTCGCCCTTGCCGAGGCACACGGCGTCGATCGGACGCGCGGCGTGGTCGTAAACAAGATGCTCACCGACAAGATCGTGTGCGATCCGCAAGCACGTCTCTGGCCGCAGACCGAGCGCATCAAGGCAGCCTGCTCGATGGCGCAGCTGACCGGCGACGCGCGCTATTGGAGCGTGGCCGACGAAGCAGCGCGTGCGCTGTGGAAGTATCTCGAGACGCCCGTGCCGGGTCTTTGGTACGACAAGATGACCGTCGAAGGCACGTTCATCGACGAGCCGGCGCCGGCGAGCACTTTCTACCACATCGTTTGCGCGATCGAAGAGATGAGCGGCGCGCTTGCGCGAACGGGCGCCAGCGCGTAGCGGTTCGCGCGGAAGCTCGCGGCTGCGCGCTCGAGCCGATCGTCCAGCCTCGTATTCGCACATCGCTCCAGGCAGCTTTCGGTGCTAGCTTGTCGGCATGACGCTGTTCGCCGAGCTGGCCGAGCTGTCCCAGCGCGTTGCCGCGACGCGGGCACGCACCGCCAAGGTGCGCGAGCTCGCTCGAGCATTGTGCGCACTTGACCCCGAGGAGATCGCGATCGCCGTGCAGTATCTCGCCGGCGAGCTGCGGCAGGGACGCATCGGCATCTCCCATGCGGTTCTTCGTGAAGCCGCGCAGACCGCATCGGCGCCCGAGCCTTCCCTCACGATCATCGAGCTCGACCGCAAGCTCACGCAGATCGCTGCATTGCGCGGCGAGGGTTCCGCCGGTCTGCGATTGCAGGCGCTGCGCGAGCTGTTCGCGCGCTGTACGCAGCTTGAGCAAGCGTTCTTCGTACGTTTGATCGTCGGCGAGCTGCGCCAAGGCGCGCTTGCCGGCGTCATGCTCGATGCCATCGCGGCCGCCGCGGATGTGCCGATCGAGCATGTGCGGCGCGCGGCGATGTACGCCGAAAACCTCGGCGTGCTGGCGCATACGGCGCTCACGCAAGGCGCAAGCGCGTTGGCGGAATTTCAGATCGCGCTGTTCGCGCCCGTCGCACCGATGTTGGCGCAAACGGCGACGGATGTCGGCGAGGCGCTCGAACGTCTCGGCGGGGCAGCGCAGCTCGAATGGAAAATGGACGGCGCGCGCATTCAGGTTCACAAGTCGGGCGAGGCGGTGCGTATCTACACACGCAGCGGTAACGACGTGACGGCCGCCGTGCCGGAGATCGTCGCCGCCGTGCGCGCGTTGCCGGTGCACAGCGTCATTCTTGACGGCGAAGCGATTGCCATGACGCCGACCGGACGGCCGCATCCGTTTCAAACGACGATGCGTCGCTTCGGGCGCAAGCTCGATGTGCCAAGGCTTCAAGCCGAGCTGCCGATGCAGGCTTATTTCTTCGATTGTTTGCTGCACGAAGCGGACAGTCTGGTCGATCGCCCGCTGCAGGAACGGATGGAGACGCTCGCGCGCATCGTGCCGGAAACGATGCGCATGCCGCGACTCGTGACACGCTCGACTGACGCGGCACGCGAGTTCTACGAAGCGTCGCTTGCTGCCGGGCACGAAGGCTTGATGGCGAAAGCGCTGCATGCGCCGTACGAAGCGGGCAATCGCGGCGCGAGCTGGCTCAAGATCAAGCGCACGCATACCCTCGATCTCGTCGTGCTGGCAGCCGAATGGGGGCATGGCCGGCGCACAGGCAAATTGTCCAACCTGCATCTCGGCGCGCGCGATCCAGCGACAGGCGAGTACGTGATGCTCGGCAAGACCTTCAAAGGACTGACCGACGCGCTGCTCGCGTGGCAAACCGAAGAGCTGCTACGTCGCGAAACGCGCCGCGATGGCTACACGGTGTACGTGCGTCCCGAGCTGGTCGTCGAAATCGCCTTCAGCGACCTGCAAGTCAGTCCGCGCTATCCGGGCGGCTTGGCGCTCCGCCTCGCGCGGGTCAAGCGCTATCGACTCGACAAGTCGGCGGAGGAGGCGGATACGATTGAGCAGGTGAGGCAGATTGCAGGATTGTAAGGTCCTGTGGGCGCTGGGCCCTGGGCTCTGGCCAGAAGCGAGCGACGCGCGAGTTGATGGGCTACGGGCTATAGCTCTCTTTGACGCGATGGCGTTCTTCTTGCTGCGGCAGTAGCCTCCATTGGGTGCGCCGCAGTTTTCACCATTTCCCGTACGTGAGTCGCCTCCATAGCCACTCCATCGGACCGAAACGAAAGTGCGCGAGCCAGAGCGGGCTCCAGATGAGCTGCCCGAGCCAGATCGCGGCCACGACGTAATAGAGCTCGACGCGTTGGAGCTGACCGTAAAGAGCAAGTCCTGCGCCGGTGAAGACGAAGAGGCAGATCGTGCTCTGGGCGAGATAGTTCGTGAGCGCCATGCGTCCGACGGCGGCCAACGTTCGTTGCGCAGCAGTGAACAGTCCATGGCGATGGATCAGCAAGATGGCGCCGATATGACCCAAGGTCATCGGCAAGCGTCCGAGATCGTACGTCCAGTGCGTGAACATGAGCGCATCGACGCTGAAATCCGCGCGTTCCAGCAATGCCGTCTCGAGCATATTGATGCCGAGCCCGAGCGCATAGCCGCTGAGCGTCATTGCGACGTACGTTCGATGCGATGCGTGTCCGGTCAATACGCCGGCTTTGAGCAGGGCCATGCCGAGCAGCATGAAGCTCAACAGGTCGCCGATGCCGTGACGCAGGAAGAACGAGACCTGTACGTACGAGGTCCGTTCCGCCATGAACGAGAAGGCGCTGCGGTAGCTCGCGCGCATCCGATCGACCATGTATTCGAGCTGAGGATGTGATGGTTTGAGCTGCTGTTGCGCGGTCTCGTACTCGTCGAGCAGGGCTCGGTCGATCGGCGGCGCGGGCTCGGCGTCGAACTGTGCCTGCTCTGCCGCGCGAGCGGCATCGCGTGCCTTGCTGTACGAGACGTACTCGTGCGTGGTGAGGCCCATCTGCGCCAAGAAAACGACCGCCGCCCAGGCGATCAGCGCTTTGGTCGAGAGATTGCGAAAGAAATAGAGCGTAAGGCCGATGACGCTGTAGAACAGCAGAATGTCGCCGTCCCAGAGCAGGAGATAGGCGTCGACGAGACCGAAGACGATCAGCCAGAGCGTGCGGCGATAGTAGAGCTTTGCGATCGGCGCATTCGGATCGTGCATACGATGCCGTTCCAGGAACAGCACGACGCTGGCGCCGAAGAGCACCGTGAACAGGCCGCGCATCGTGCCTTCGAAGAACAACGCAGCGACGCGCCAGACGAACAGATTGAGCCCCTCGTGGCCGCCCCAATTCGTCGGATCTTCGTAGGCATACGGCATCGCGAAGCCCACGATGTTCATGAGCAGGATGCCGAGCACGGCAATGCCGCGCGTCGTATCGACGATGTCGATGCGCTCCGATGCCGGGATGGGAGCGGGGCCGTCCATGCCAGGATTGTTCCTCAAGCGCCTATGCGTTGCTACTCGGGGGATGGTAGCCGCCAAGGGATATGAAAGCGCTACAATCGCTCGATTACAGGAGGGCCCGCAGCCGATGCTCGATCAACGAGTCGATCCCGCCACCGTGTCTGTCTGGCGCGTCGAGACGACGGCGATCGCCGTGTTCATAGCCTTCTCGTGCGCAGGGCCGCTCCTGGAGGACTCGATCGTGCTCGCGGTCGCCGTGTTCTGCGCGGTGATGGTGATCAGCGTGCCGCTCGGCTGGTGGTGGTCGAAAGCGCGCTACGAGCGGCTCAGCTATCGGGTCGATGACTTGGGGGTCACCATCCGCGAGGGCGTGTGGTGGTGGACGCACAAGTCCGTGCCGCGCGTGCGGATTCAGCACACGGATGTCTCACAAGGTCCGCTGCAGCGCCGTTACGGGGTCGCGACGCTCAAGCTCTACACCGCCGGCAGTCGCTATACCAAAGTCGAGCTCGAAGGGCTGCGCCACGAGGACGCGCTGGCGCTGCGCGATCGTCTCTTGTCGAAAGAGGCCCAAGGTGACTGACGGCACGTTCGAACCCGATCAGCGGCTGCATCCCACCTCGTGGCTGTTTGCCGTCTTTGCCTTCGTGCGTCAGCTCATCGTGCCATTGGCGGCGGCGGCTTTCTTCGGCTCGCGCGACGGCAATCCGACGTGGCTGTGGCCAGTGGCAGCCGTGATCCTCGCTGCTGCGCTGTGGAAGCAATGGTTCTATCGCTACGGGCTCGGTCCGACCGGGCTCGTCATCCGCGAAGGGCTGTTCTTTCGCAACGTGCGCCAGATCGATTACGCGCGCATCGAGAACATCGATACCGAGCGCAGTCTGTTGCATCGGTTGCTCGGCGTAGCGGAAGTACGGGTCGAGACGTCGACGGGCGGCAAGGCCGAGGCGTCGATTCAAGTGCTTGGGCTGGCGGCGGCCGAAGAACTGCGTGAACGCGTCTTTGCCGCGCGCGGCGGCGAAGCGCGCGAGCACACCGCGCGCAAAGCCGAAGACGTGTTGCTCGCGATGTCGACGGCAGAGGTCGTCAAGTTCGGGCTCATCGACAATCGCGGTCTGATCGTCGTCGCGGGCGTCGTGGGCTTCTTGTACGAAGCGGGCGTCATGGAAGTGTGGAGCGTCGTGCTGAGAGCGGCCGTGAGTCCCGAGCTGATGGCGCGGCTCATCGCGCGCGGCATGGTGATTCAAATCGCGCTCATGCTGATCGTCCTGCTCGGCGCAGTGCTGGTGCTGCGCGTTCTTTCCGTCGCGCTTGCGCTGTTTACCTTCCACGGTTTCACGCTGACTCGCGTCGACAACGATCTCAGGACGAGTTATGGCTTGCTGACGCGCCTGTCGCTCACGCTGCGTTTGCAGCGCATCCAGGCAGCGCATGTGACGCAGACGCTGCTGCATCGTGTGTTCGACCGTGTCGCCGTGCGTGTCGATCTCGCAGGCGGCGGTGCGTCGCCGGAGGCGCAGCAGCAGGGGCGCGGCAGGGTACGCTGGCTCGCGCCGCTAGCCGCTCCGAATCGTGCCCGCGAGCTGATTGCACGAGCGCTGCCGGACGTGGACTTCACTCGCACGACCGAGTGGCAGCCGTTGTCGCCGCGCGCCTATGGGCGCGTGATGCGTAAGAGCGCGGCGCTCTGGAGCGTCGTGGGGCTCGGCTTCGCAGTCATGCTGCACGCGCTATGGCCGTTTCTCTTGATCGCCGTCGGCGTGCCGATCTCCATGTGCTATGCGGCGATGTACGTGCGCTATACGCGCTGGGCGCTGCAGGATGATGCCTTGTTCTTCAGGCGCGGTTGGCTGACCCGCAAGCTCGTCATCGTGCCGCGCAATCGCGTCCAGGTGGTGTGCCTCGGCGAATCGCCGTTCGACCGGCGTTATCGGATGGCCTCGTTGCGCGTGGACACGGCCGGCGCGGCCTCGCCGACCGATCAGATCCGCATTCCCTATCTCGATCTCGAAGTGGCGCGCGAGCTCGCGCGCGCCCTCGAAACGACGGCAGCAGCGCAGACCAAAGCAGCGCCTGCCGAAGTGGCAGGAACATGATGAAGCGGCCGCAGCGCTATCTCTTCATCATCATGACGGTGCTGGCGGCCGTCTATCTCATCCTGATCCGTCTGCCGCCCATCGTCGCACTCGTCTTGCTCGGGCTCATCGTGCTCTATGTGCTCGTGCTCCTGGTCTGGGGGCGCGATCTGCTGATCGCACGTCGCTGCGTGAAGCGGTGCGAGTGGGCCAAGGCGCAGGAGCGTTATCAACGATTCGAGCGCAAGCTTTTGGGGCTGCGCTGGCATCGGCTTGCCGTGGCGCTATACCCGAATATCTACAGCCTCGATGGCGTGGCGATCACACGTAACAACATAGCGCAGATTGCGGTCCAGACCGGCGATCTCGATCGTGCGGTACAGTGGCTGCGCGCGGCATTGCAGCGCGACCCGATGTATCCGGTGCCGTACGTCAATCTGGCGTTGATCGCCGCCAAGCGTCGCGATGCCTCGACGGCGCGCCGCGAGATGACGCGCGCCGTCCAGCTCGGCTTCGACCCGGCCGCAGCGCAGCGTATTCTGGCGCGTGCGCTCAATGAGGCCGAGTCGGATGCCTAGCGAAAGCGAATAGTTCGATAAGACCTTCGTGGCGGTGTGGCGCCGCCGCGGGGCGATGTTCGTGTTTATTCGGAAGAGCGTCGCATGCGATACCAGCGCTTGATCCTGTCGGTCGTCACCGTCTTTGCCTGCGTTGCCGCTGCAGCCAGCGAGCCTGCGCCGGAACGCATTCGGTTCAATCAGCTCGGCTTCCTGCCGGACGGACCGAAGCGCGCGATCGTCGTCGATGCGGCCACGCAGCCGCTTGCCTGGGGACTGTTGGACGCGAACGGCAAGGAAGTCGCTGCAGGACACACCGACGTCTTCGGGATCAACGAGGGCTCGGGCGAGCACGTGCATCAACTCGATTTCAGTGACGTTCGCGCGCGCGGCGCGGGATTTCGGCTCGTGGTGGGCGATGCGAGCAGTCGTCCGTTCGCGATCGAGCCGCATATCTTCGACGGGTTGAAGCGCAATGCGCTGGCGTATTTCTATCACAATCGCAGCGGTATCCCGATCGAAGCCAAGTATGTCGGCGAGAAATGGGCGCGACCTGCCGGCCACGTAGACGAAATCGTCGGTTGCTTCGACAAGAAGGACGCGCGCGGCGTGCAATGGCCCGGCTGCGACTACACGCTGGACGCGCGGCGCGGCTGGTACGACGCCGGCGATCACGGCAAGTACGTCGTGAACGCCGGCATCAGCGTATGGACCTTGCTCAATTATTACGAGCGCGCGCAGCGCAGCCGCGGCAGCGCGCCGATGCCGTTCGCGGACGGCGAGGCCGCCATTCCGGAGAACGGCAATGGCATCAACGATCTGCTCGACGAGGTGCGATGGGAGCTCGAGTTCTTGCTCGGCATGCAGGCGCCCGAGGGAGCGCGCATCAAGATGCCTAGCGCTGCGGGTGCGAGTGACTTCGTGGAAATCGATGCGTCGGGGCTCGCGCATCACAAGGTGCACGGCGAGCAATGGACGGCGATGCCGAGCGCACCGCATGAAGACCGGGCGCCGCGCTATGCCCATCCGCCTTCGACGACGGCGACGCTCAACCTCGCCGCCAATGCCGCGCAGTGCGCGCGGGTCTGGCGCGCGCTCGATGCGAGCTTTGCTGAGCGTTGCCTGCGCGCCGCGAAGCGCGCGTATGCGGCGGCGTTGCGCCATCCGAATCTGATGCCGTTCGGCGCCTTCACCGGCGGCGGAGCGTACGGCGATCGCGACGCGTCCGATGAGTTTTATTGGGCGGCGGCCGAATTGTTCGTGACGACGGGCGAGGAAACCTATGCGCAAGCGCTGCGCAGCTCACCGCACTTCTTGGCGGCGCCGACCGCGGACGGCGCCGGAGAGATCTCTTGGGCGCAAGTGCGCACGCTCGGCACGATCACGCTGCTGACGGTGCCGAACCGGCTCGGCGAGGACGCGCTGGCCAGAGCACGCGCGAATCTAATTGCGGCAGCGGATGTGTATGCGGGCGAGGCGACGCGGCAGGGCTATGCGTTGCCGTATGCCTCGCTGCAATATCAGTGGGGCTCGAATTCCATAGTGCTCAACCGCGCGATCGTGCTCGCGCATGCTTACGGTCTGACCGGTAAGTCGCTCTATCGGGATCGTGTCGTCGATGCGCTCGACTACGTGCTGGGCCGCAATCCGCTCGATCGATCGTTCGTGAGCGGCCACGGCGTACGAGCGATGCGCAATCCGCATCATCGCTTCTGGGCGCATCAGTTGGATCCGAAGTATCCGCCGCCTCCGCCAGGTGCGCTCTCCGGCGGTCCCAATTCGACGAACATGGCCGATCCCATTGCGCAAGGCTTGCGCGGCAAGTGCATCGCACAGACCTGCTGGCAGGACCACGTCGAGGCGTACGCGCTCAACGAAGTGGCGATCAATTGGAATGCGCCGCTGGTGTGGGTGGCGGCGTTCGTTGCGGGGCTCTAGGCCGGAGGCTGGAAAAAACGGCCATCGCCGAGCGCTTCTGGCTCCAGCCGCCAGCCCCCTACCTTCGGCCTACTAATTCATCTGCCTCAGCACCGCCGCTCTTGCGGCCGCCGGACGCTGTAGATCGCGCATGTTCGCTGCGCCTTCTTCGTCGTCCACGTGCAAGCCGAGCACGTCCATGAGCGTATCGCGTCGTTCCGATAGCGTTTGACCGAGCGAGACGAGGTCGATCTTCGCGGCGCGTACTTGCGGAAACAGCTCGTGCTCTTCGGACTCTACGTGTGCGGTCAGAAGCTCGCGGAGCGATTCGACCGCGGCGTTGAACTCCGGTGCGCTCGAGGTGAGCGACTCGATGCGCATGACCGCTTGCATGATGTCGTCGTGCGCGGTTCTTGCCTCGCCAAGGGAAGGATTGGCATCGAGCGCGCGACGTACCGCGGGATAGAAGATCTCGTCGACGATGCGCATATGGATGCGAATCATCTTGCACAGCCGGCGCGCGAGCGGATCGAGTTGTTGCGGAGCAGCTTCGAAGAAGCCGGCGAAAAGCTCGTCGATGAGCCTGTGATCCCGCGTCAGCAAATCGACTGCATCCGCCACAGTCTCGGACGAGGTCTCAGTGGGCTGCTGGTCCATCGCGCTCTCCTTGGCCCCTTGGCCAACTATGTCGGCATGCGTAAAGCGCGAATGGGCCGGGGAGTTCCGCGCGTCGCGGTGCTGGAGACTGAGGGCGGGGCAGAAGCGCGCTCGCGCGCATTTCCACATCGGACCACAGGCGACGCTAGAAATGGGCCCTGGGCGCTGGCCAGAACAGGCCACTGGCGCTGGTCAGCAATGCGCACACTGCGCGCGTTTACCTGGCACCGACAGCCTACGGTCTACAGCCTTGTGGCTCCCTGTCCCGAAGAAGGAGCCTTCCTATTCCCGCCTCAACGCCTTCGCAAATGCCTCCGCCATCACGCTGCCGCCGACGGAGACCGGCTCCGGTTTGTTGCGTCGAGCGGGCGCATGGCCGTTGCGTGCGGGCTGATCCGACTTGCGCGTGCGCTCTGCGGGAGCATCGAGACGCATGCTGAGCGCGATGCGGCGGCGCCGTTGATCGACTTCCAGCACTTTGACCTTGACCACATCGCCGGCTTTGACCACGTCGCGCGGATCCTTCACGAACTTGTTCGAGAGCATCGAGATGTGCACGAGACCGTCCTGGTGCACGCCGATGTCGACGAACGCGCCGAAGTTGGTGACGTTGGTGACGACGCCTTCGAGGATCATGCCCGGCTCGAGGTCTTCGAGATTCTCGACGCCTTCGCGGAACTCCGCCGTCTTGAACTCGGGGCGCGGATCGCGGCCCGGTTTTTCGAGCTCGCGCAGGATGTCGCGCACCGTGGGCAAGCCGAAACGCTCATCCGTGTACTTCGCCGGATCGAGCCGTTGCAGCGTGCCGGTGTCGCCGATGACCTCGCGCACCGGGCGCTTCAAGTCCGCGAGGATGCGCTCGACGACCGGATAGGCTTCGGGGTGCACGGCCGAGGCGTCGAGCGGATTGTCGCCGTCCATGATGCGCAGGAAGCCCGCTGCTTGCTCGAACGTCTTCTCGCCGAGGCGTGGCACGCGCTTGAGCTCGTTGCGATTCTTGAATGCGCCGTGCTCGTCGCGATAACGCACGATGTTCTCGGCGAGCGTGGCGCTCAAGCCGGAGATGCGCGCCAGCAGCGGCGCCGATGCGGTGTTCACGTCCACGCCGACCGCGTTCACGCAGTCCTCGACGACGGCGTCGAGTGCACGTGCGAGCTTGGTTTGACTGACGTCGTGCTGGTACTGACCGACGCCGATCGACTTCGGATCGATCTTGACGAGCTCGGCGAGCGGATCCTGCAAGCGCCGTGCGATCGAGACCGCGCCGCGCAGGCTGACGTCGAGCTCCGGAAACTCCTTCGCAGCGAGCGCCGAAGCGGAGTACACCGAGGCGCCCGCTTCGGAGACGACGATCTTGGTGAGCTTGAGCTCGGGATGCCGCTTGATGAGATCGGCGGCGAGCTTGTCGGTTTCGCGCGAAGCCGTGCCGTTGCCGATGCTGATCAATTCGACTTGGTGCTTGCGCGCAAGCTGCGCCAGCACCGCGATCGTGCCGTCCCAATCGTTGCGCGGCGCATGCGGATACACCGTCGCCGTTTCCACGAGCTTGCCGGTACGATCGACGATGGCGACCTTGACGCCCGTGCGCAGGCCGGGATCGAGACCCATCGTTGCGCGCGGACCGGCAGGCGCAGCGAGGAGCAGATCGTGCAAGTTGCGCGCGAAAACGCGGATCGCTTCTTCTTCGGCGCGTTCGCGCAGCTCGCTCAATAGCTCCGCTTCGAGCTGCCACGCGAGCTTGGTCTGCCACGTCCAGCGCACCGTCTGCAGCAGCCACGCATCGGCAGGGCGCTTGCGATCGGCAATGCCGAAGCGCGCCGCGATCTTGAGCTCGCATGCATTGAAGGCGTTGTCCGTCTTCTCCGCTTCCAGCTCTTCGGGGAGCTTGAGCGCGATGCGCAGCAGCTCTTCCTTGCGCCCGCGAAACAGCGCAAGCGCGCGATGCGACGGCACCTTGCCGAAGGGTTCCTGATAGGCGAAGTAATCGCGGAACTTGGCGGCAGCTTCTTCCTTGCCGGCGACGACGTTCGAGACCAGCACCGCATGCTCGGCGAGATACTGACGAAGCGAGCCGAGCAGCTCGGCGTCTTCGGCGAACTGCTCGACGAGGATCGCGCGTGCGCCTTCGAGCGCCGCCTTGACGTCGGGAACGCCGGGGTTTTCGCCTTGCTCGGTCGTGAACGGCTCGCGCAAGTAGCGCGCCGCTTCGGTTTCCGGGCTGAGCGAAGGATCGGCGAGCAGCGCTTCGGCGAGCGGCTGCAAGCCAGCTTCGCGCGCGATCTGCGCCTTGGTGCGCCGCTTCGGCTTGTACGGAAGGTAGAGATCTTCGAGCCGCTGCTTCGTCTCGGCCGCTTCGATGGCGGCCTTCAGCTCGGGCGTGAGCTTTTTCTGCTCTTCGATGCTCGCCAGGATTTGCGCACGCCGCGCTTCGAGCTCACGCAAGTAGCCGAGACGTTCCTCCAAAGTACGCAATTGCGTGTCATCGAGTCCCCCCGTTACTTCCTTGCGATAGCGCGCAATGAACGGAACGGTCGCACCTTCGTCAAGCAACGCAATCGCGGCAGCGACTTGCTGCGGTTTGACGGAAAGCTCGGTAGCGATACGGGATTCGATGGAGACCAACATGTGAGCTAAACGGCTGCGTCAGCGAAAGGCGCGAACTATGGAGGAAAGGTGGTGAGGGGGCAAGAGACTGGATCGAGCGCTGGTCACTGGGCTCTGGCCAGAGAAAACGCGTGCGCTGCGCGCGGGCTACGGGCTACGGGCTACAGGCTACAGGCTACGGGCTATGCTCGGGCGCTGGGCTTCGGCGAGAAAACAATCGCGCGACTCGCGCGCATCTTGCTGAGGGTTTTCCTGCTCGAGACTCGTAGTCGCGCCAGAGTCTTCTGCAAATAGGCTTCCCGCTATCGGTTCGCAATTCGCCAAGAAGGCTTTCTCTCTATTCTTGCTACAGCCTACAGCCCAGAGCCTACAGCCTATCTCGGCCTCCTACTCCGGCGTATCCTTCGATCTTCCCGCCACACGTGCCTCCGCCATGACAACGCTCGGTACCCCGCTGTCCGCTTCCGCCACTCGGATCATGCTGCTCGGTTCGGGTGAGCTCGGTAAGGAAGTTGCGATCGAGTTGCAGCGTTTCGGTTGCGAAGTGATCGCCGTCGATCGTTATCCCAATGCGCCTGCGATGCAGGTTGCGCATCGAGGGCATGTCATCAACATGCTCGACGGCAACGCCTTGCGGGAGCTGATCGCGCGCGAGCGGCCGCAGCTCATCGTGCCCGAGATCGAAGCGATTGCGACGCCGACGTTGGTCGAGCTCGAGCAGGAAGGTTATCGGGTGGTCCCGACGGCGCGCGCCGCACGGCTTACCATGGATCGGGAAGGCATTCGGCGCCTCGCGGCGGAAGCGCTGGGTCTGCGTACTTCGCCGTATCGCTTCGCGGATACGCAAGACGAATACGAACGCGCCGTCGCGGCGATCGGCATGCCGTGCGTCGTCAAGCCCGTGATGAGCTCATCGGGGAAAGGTCAAAGCGTGGTGCGCTCGCAAGAGGATATTGCCCGCGCATGGCATTACGCGCAGGAAGGCGGACGCGCGGGCGGCGGGCGCGTGATCGTCGAGGGATTCGTCGAGTTCGATTACGAGATCACGCTTCTCACCGTGCGGCATGTGGGCGGCACGACGTTCTGCGATCCGATCGGTCACTTGCAGGTGGACGGCGATTATCGCGAATCGTGGCAGCCGCAGCCGATGAGCGCAACGGCGCTCGCCGAAGCGCAGCGCATCGCCAAAGCCGTGACGGACGACTTGGGCGGCTATGGCATCTTCGGCGTCGAGCTCTTCGTGGCGGGCGATGCGGTTTACTTCAGCGAAGTCTCGCCGCGGCCGCACGACACCGGGCTCGTGACGCTGATCTCGCAGGATCTTTCGGAGTTCGCGCTGCACGCGCGTGCGATTCTCGGATTGCCGATTCCGGCGATTCGTCAGCGCGGTCCGAGCGCTTCGTGTGCGCTCGTCGTTGCGGGCGATTCGCAGAATGTGCGGTTCGAAGGCGTCGAGCGCGCGCTCAGCGAGCCAGATACGGCGATTCGCTTGTTCGGCAAACCGGAGGTGCGCGGTCATCGGCGCATGGGCGTGTCGCTCGCGCTCGGCAGCTCCATCGATGAAGCCCGCCAAAAGGCGCGCGAGATGACGCGCATCCTGCTAGAAGGCGTAAAGCTCGATTAGGCAGCGCTCGCTGTTGCGAGCATGTGGTCGGCGGAGTGCTCAGTGCGCTCGGAACGCGCAGAGTAGTGGCTTACAGAGCCCGCGACCGAAGCGGAGGAAGGGCTCGAGCCCTGGGCGCCGGCGCAATGCGCGGACGCCCAGAGCTCGATGCGAGTCTTAGAGCGTGCTGAACTTGTAGACGGTCTTGGACTCGTACGTCTGGCCCGGGTCGAGGCGAGTGCTCGGGAACTCGGGCTTGTTCGGCGAATCCGGGAAGTGCTGCGTCTCCAGGCAGAAGCCGCTGCGCTTCTGATACACGTGGCCGTTCTTGCCCGTGATCGAGCCGTCCAGGAAGTTGCCGCTGTAGAACTGCAGGCCGGGCTCGGTCGTGAACACTTCCATGACGCGGCCGCTCGTCGGCTCTTCGACGCGCGCTGCGAGCACGAGGCCGTCGCCGTCGCGGTTCAGCACGAAGTTGTGGTCGTAACCGCCGCCGCGCTTGATCTGCTCGTCGTCGGCATCGATGCGTGCGCCGATCGCGGTCTTGGTGCGGAAATCGAACGGCGTGCCTTCGACGCTCGCGAGCTCGCCCGTCGGAATCAGGCCGCCGTCGACCGGCGTGTAGCGATCTGCATTGATCACGAGCTCATGGCCGAGAATGTCGCCGGAGCCGTCGCCCGCGAGATTGAAGTACGCGTGCTGCGTCAGATTGACGACCGTCGGCTTGTCCGTGGTCGCGTGGTACTCGAAGACGAGCTCGTTGTCGTCGGTGAGCGTGTACGTGACGCGCGCGTTCAGCGTGCCGGGGAAGCCCTGATCGCCATCCGGGCTCGTGTACGTGAGCACGATGCCGCGCTCGCCGTCACGCTCGAAGGGCTCGGCGTTCCAAACGACCTTGTCGAAGCCCTTGGGGCCGCCGTGCAGCGTGTTCGGACCGTCGTTCGCCGGCAGCTTGTAGGTTTGGCCGTCGAGCGTGAACTGAGCCTTGCCGATGCGGTTGCCGTAGCGGCCGATCAGCGCGCCGAAATACGGGCTTTCCTTCAGGTACCCGTCGATCGAGCTGTAGCCGAGCGTAATGTCGTCGAGCTTGCCGTTACGGTCCGGCACTTTCAGCTCGGTGATGATGCCACCGTAATTCGTGACCTTGACTTCCATGCCCGAGCGATTACGCAGCGTAAAGAGCTCGAGCGGCGTGCCGTCAGGCAGCGTACCGAAAGATTCGCGCGACATGATTGACTCAGCAGTTGAAGAATCGGACGGAGCGGCCGCCTCGTTCGAAGCGGGCTTGCTGCAGCCGGCGGCTGCAAGGATGAGAAGGGAGCCGAATGCGACGGAGCCCAGACGGTGTATTGACATGTTCGTTCTCTCCGAGGGCAAAAACGCGCACATGCTACCTGAAGCAAACGGGCGACCCAACCACCTGCGCGCCCGAACAATTGCGGCGGGTGGCGCGGCGAACGCATGTAGCTGCGTGGCGACGGGACAGAGGCCGCTCGCCCGCGCGGCGGCGGGCGGAGCGATAACAAAGATGGGATCGTGCGATTCGCTCGCGGTGTGGCCGCAGCCGCGGCGACGAGCCCGGCTGCGGCGCGAGCGTGTCAGTTGCCGCCTTTGAAGTTCGCGAGCTCCTCTTTGGTGAGCTCGCCGTCGCGATCCTTGTCCAGATCCTTGAAGGCGACGAAGAGCGCATCGTGCTCGCTCGCTTCGTTCAGGCTGATCTTGCCGTTGCCGTCCTTGTCCAGGCGCTTCAACAGCTCGTCGTTCTCGGCGGCATAGGCCGCAGTCAATCCCGCGAGCAGCAGAGCGGCGCCGACGAGGCGATGAAAGTGACGAATCATGGTCGACCTCCTTGGTTGTGCGACGCCCACATCATGCACCGAACGACGCGATCGTGCAGCCTGGATGCAAGCGTCACGAGCGGCGAGGCGGCAGCTCCGGTCGAGCATCAGCGAGAGTGCGCGGGCGGCCATCGCGCCTGCGACACGGCAGCGTTGTTTACGTAATCCGCTCTTGGGAACTTCTCGGCGCGGTACACGTTCAGCGCGATCCGGACGACCAGATCAGCGGAACAATTCTGAGACGCCGGGGCCGGGGGCAGCATGGACACTACTCAAGGGAGCGAGCCGCGCGAGGCCGCGCCGCGCGGCGTCGCAGCGCCGACGCTAAACAAATTATCGAGTGCGCTCGGAGTCGCGACGCTGCTCATCGGTTTGTGCATCGTCTGCGGATGGATCTGGGATGTACCGTCGCTGACGACGTGGCTGCCGACGTTCGAGGCGGCCGGTCCATTCGAAGCGATCTTGATGATGGCGTGCGGTTGTGCGCTGTTCGCGGTCGCGCAGCCGGCTCGTCTTTCCTGGCTCATCGGACAGACGCTCGCGTGCCTCGTCGCCGTTGCCGTTGCGCATCATCTGTTCGATCCCGCTTTGACGCTCGAACGCGCATTGCTCGCGCTGCTCGATGTCCGCGAGCACGCAGCCGATGAGGCATCGGCGCGCCTGCCGATGCTGACGGAGATTTGTCTGCTCTTTACGGCAGGCGCGCTCGCTCTTGCGCCGCTGCGTTCACGGCCCGCCGAAAAGTCGTTCGTTGCGCTGGCGACGCTGCTGTTGCTGCTCGTGGCCGGCTTGATTCTGCCGCTCTTGTTCGGCCTCGAGTCGATTCATTTGGAGGCGCCTTATACGCCCGTGGCGATCCCCGAGTTGGCAGCGCAAGGTCTGTTGACGCTCGGTGTGCTCGCTCTGCGGCCGCATCTCGGCTGGATGCGTCTCTTGTCCGGCGATGAGCCGGCAGCACGCGAGTTGCGTTCGTTGGCGATTGGCGTGGTCGCATCGCCGCTCGTGCTGGCGGCCTTACTGCAGGTCGGCTTGCGCGCGGGACTTTATCCGCAAAGCCTGCACGCGCCGCTGCTCGGTTTCGGCAGTATCGTTGCCATCTTCATCGCGCTGCTCATGACGGCAGCGCGTTTGCATCGAATCGATCGTGAGCGTCAGCATTCGCTCGCAGCCAAAGAACGCGCCGAAGCGAAACTCGGTATCGCCTTTGCGGCGGCGAAGATGGTCGGCGTCCAGCTCGATCTGCGCAGCGGCATCCTGCGCCGCTATGTGAGCGCCGAAGAGAGTCATAGCCTCGCCTACGAACGATATCTGGCGACGCTGCATCCCGACGATCGCGAGCGGGTGCGGGAATATCTGTTCCGCCAGCAGCAGGAGCGACGGCGCGAGTATCAGGTGCAGTACCGTGTCGTCAGTGCCGGCGCCCAGGTGAGCTGGATCCTCGAAAAGGGCGAGCTGCGCTACGACGAGGACGGTCGGCCCTACGAGCTTTTCGGCGTGATGCTCGACATCAGCCAGGACATGCGCGTGCGCGAGGCGTTGCGCGAGAGCGAGGAGCGTTTCCGTTTGCTCGCCGAGTCGATGCCGCAGATCGTCTATGTCTCCAATTCAAGTGGCGAGGTCGAGTACATCAATCAACGCTGGGAGGAGTACACGGGCCGCGCGGTGGCGAGCTTGGTCGAGCTACGTGCCTTGACGCCGGCAGAGGACTACGAGCGCGTGCTCGAGGATTGGCAACGTGCGCTCGAGCTCGGCGAGACCTTCGTGGCCGAGTATCGGCTGCGCGGTGCAGACGGGACCTATCGCTGGTTCCTCACGCGCGCGGTGCCGGTGCGCGGTCCCGACGGACGGGTCGTGCGCTGGTGCGGTACAGCGACGGATATCGATGCGCAGAAGCGTGCGCACGAGGAGCTGTGTCTCGTCACCGACCATGCCGACGTGATGCTGGCGCACTGCGACGGCGAGACGCGCTACCTGTTCGTCAACAAGGCGTACACGCGCAGCTTCAAACGCTCGCAGGAGGAGGTGATCGGCAAGACGATTGCCGAAGTGCTCGGGCCGACGCTATTTCGTTCCGTCGAGCCGTACGTGCGCCGCGTGCTCGCGGGTGAGCCGGTCAATTTCGAGCTTGGCGTGCCCGTCGGCGAACGCAAGATGCGCTTCCTGCAGTCTCGCTACGTGCCCGACGTCGATCCGCAGAGCGGCAAGGTGCGCGGTTTCGTGGCCGCGATCTCGGACGTCACGGAGCGGCGTGAGCTCGAAGAGCAGTTACGCACCAGCGATCGTCGCAAGGACGAGTTCATCGCCTTGCTCGCACACGAGCTGCGCAATCCGCTCGCGCCGATTCGATATGCAGCGGGGCTCTTGAAACCGGGCGTGCCGCCCGAGATCACGGCGGCCGCGCACGATGTGATCGAGCGCCAGGTCGCGCACATGGGGCGGTTGCTCGACGATCTGCTCGACGTCAGTCGCTTGACGCGCAATACCTTGGAGCTGCGTCTCGAGCGCGTCGATCTGCGCGAGATCGTGACCTCTGCCGTGAACACGGTCAGGCCGCTGTTCGAAGCAGTCAATCACGAGGTGCATCTGTCGGTGCCGGTTGAGCCGGCGTTCGTGGAGGGAGACTCGACGCGCCTGCTGCAGATCGTCGGCAACTTGCTCAACAACGCTGCAAAGTTCACCGATCCGGGCGGTCGCATCGACGTGGAGCTGGTTCGCGACGAAGGCACGCATGTCGTGCAGGTGCGCGACAACGGCGTCGGCATTGCGCCGGAATTCCTGCCGCAGCTCTTCGATCTGTTCGTGCAGGGCGATCGCATGCACGCGCGCGCATCGAGCGGCCTGGGTGTAGGACTGTCGCTGGCGAAGCATCTGGTCGAGCTCCACGCCGGGACGATCGAAGCGCACAGCGAAGGGCTCGGTAAAGGTAGCGTCTTCACGGTCAGGCTCCCGGCGGCTGTCGACGCCGAGGCGGTGGAATCGCCGGCGCTCGCCGAGAACATTGCGCCGATCTTCCAGCGACGCCATCAGCTGCTCATCGTCGACGACAATCTCGATGCCGCCAACAGCCTTGCGATTCTCGCGCAGATGTCAGGTTACGTGACGCATATCGCCAACGATGGTCTCGCGGCGATCGAGATGGCCGAGCTCATTCGTCCCGAAGCGATCATCATGGATCTCGGCATGCCGCGCATGTCCGGTTTCGAAGCGGCTCGATGGGTTCGGCAACAACCCTGGGGCAAGCAAACCGTGTTGATTGCCGTCACCGGTTGGGGGCAAGAAGAAGATCGACGCCGCTCACGCGAAGCCGGCTTCGATGTGCATTTGACGAAGCCCGTCGATTCGACGGAGCTGCTCAATGAGTTGCAGCTGAGGTGCGCTTCGCAGGCTGTGGGCTGTAGCCTGTAGCCCGTAGCCCGTAGCCTGTAGCCCATCTAGCCAGTGCCCAGCGCCCAGTGCCCAGAGCCCCTTTTCATCCACACTCCGGCTCCACTCGCTCAGCCTCGATCTCTTCTTCGTCGGCGACGTCGTCCTGCGGCTCATAGAGAATCTCGACGCGTCGATTGAGCATACTGTGCTCATCGTCCGCGAAGAATTCGAGCGGGCGGCGTTCGCCGAGTGAGGCAATCTCGATCTTCCGGCGGGTGATGCCTGCAGCGACGAGCGCATCTTTCACTGCCTGCGCGCGGCGTAAGGCGAGCGTGTCGTTGAAGCGGCAGGTGCCGGTATGATCGGTGTGGCCGACGAGGACGATGCGCTTTGCCTGCGTGAGCGTACGTGCGATCCGTGCTGCGCGCCTGCGCGGTGCGTCTTTCAGCGCGGCTTCGTTGCGGCAGAAATGCAGGGTTACGGGAGCGCGCTTGAGCTTCTCGTCCGAATATGTAGGCAGCGTTCGTGTGCGCGTCGTGCCATCCCATGCGGCGCTGCCTGACACCAATGGATCTGTGACTGTCGCGCCACTCGACGCGTCGAGCCGCAGGAGCAGCTCGTGCTTGAGCGCTGCGACGCCGCTATCCGAGCACAGATCATCGAGCAGCGCGTGGGCGCCCTTCACGTCGGGTGCAGGACGCTCGCCAGTGCGTGGATCGATCGGCGGCCGCAAGCGTTGTGCCGCGAGCGCAAGTCGCAGTGCCGAGCCGAGCGCCGTGTGCGGATACTGCTCGACCGCATGCGCGACGGCCGATAGTGCCTCGGCATCGCCGATGCGGCCGTCGAAAGTAAGCCAGCGGCCGATGTCGGCATCGAGCATGCCGGCTTCGTCGAGCAGCGGTTGCAGCACGGCAAGATCGGCGTCGCTTTGCGGCGGAGCGATGCGGATGTGCACCACGTCGCTCGTAATGTCCATTGCGTGTTCCGGGGCCTTCAGGACGGCGCGCAATTCGTAGTCGCCGGGTTGCGGAAAGGTCCAGCCCTTGTCGCCGAAGTAAATGGGTGCGGTGTGCTCGGTCGACTCGCCGGGTTCGAGTCGTGCGGCCTCGTCATCGGCGGGCTCGTAGCGCGTCAGTGGCTGAAAGACGCGCCATTCGCTGTCGCCTGCGAAGCGGTACTCGATCTGAATCAAGCCGAACTCAGGTGCGAGCCGGTTCTTGAGTGGCAGCGCATGATCCGATTCGTTGCCGGCCATGATGCGGACCGCGATCGGGTAGGCGAGCGGATAGGCGGCTTCCTGTGCCTGCACCTGCAAGCGCACGACGGGCACGGGCGGAACATCGTCCTGCACGTCTTCATCGCTCTTCATGTCTTCCTGTGCCTCGGCGCTTGCAATACCGAAGATCGCGAAGAGCCGCCGCTTGGCGAATTCCCAGCGCGAGGCAAGGCTGCGCTCGTAGACGCGCGCGCGCACGTCCGCGCATTCGGTGGCGGAGTTGCCGAGTCCTTCGAAGGGCGTGTTGGAGCTTCCCGGCAGGACGCGGCGTGCTTCGGCCGTTTGAAAGAATTGAATCGTGCCGGGGCTCAACGCCATCAGGGGCCGCTCGGTGAGGCGCCAGTCGTTGCCCGCGCGGATCATCAAGCAGCGCGTGGGCGCTTCGAGCGTGATGCGTCCGTCGGGCATCTGCACTGCATCGATATGACGGCGGTTCAATGCATGCAGCATCTCGTGCACGAAGGTGCGCAGCTGCAGCAGCGGAATCGAATCGAACTCTGCTGCTTCGAAAGTGCGCACCGTTTGCAACGGGGCGATCGCCACGCCCTCGCGGCCTGCGCTGTCGAACATGATGCCGAATAGGGCTTCGCCGCGCTCCGAGACGATCGAGGGCGCGACGAGCGCGTAAATCTGCGCATCGGCGCGTGCGGGCGGTGCAAGATTGCGCCAAGCCAGCGCATATTGATAAAGGTCGGCGCGATCGAGCGGGCCGCTGTCCGGCGAGTAGGGCAGGCTGTCGTCGTCGAGCTGAATTTGCACGTCCAAGCCGCCGCTGCGCAGGATGTCGCGCACGGAGTAGCGCGTGCCGTCCGCTTCCACTTCGAGCGGGATGGGTTCGATGCCGCGGAACGTATCGAGCTCGACGAACAGGTTGAACCGTATGCGCGAGCAAGCAGGATCGCTGCAGGCGCCTTCCGGCCAGAAAAACGCCCAGGCAACGAGCGCGAGCAGCGACACCGGTAAGGCGGCAAGCAATCCCATGAGCAGCGTCTTCGGCTTCATCGTCGCTTGAGCGTTGCCGACGAGGAATGCGCCTCGCACCCGCCTGCGCGCCGCAGGGCTGCATCGCTCCGTCCGAAGTTCCCTCGTCGACTCATGCGCGGTTGCCTCCGAAGATCTCGCGCCAGCCATCCGTCGGCGCTGTACTATGGTTCCGGAAAGGTACGCGCCCAGACGCTTCCATACGAGTCACGCATTGTCGGCTGGTCTGCGTGGCGAAGCGCACGGCGCCTGGACGAGAGATGCCAATGAATAACACGACTCTGGCATTGGCCGCATGGCTGTTGTACGAAGCGGCGTTCGCGGCTGACTGCGCGTACGAGATCGAGCGCATGGCCGAGCACTCGGTGGATGGGATCGAACGGCTCGAGATTCGCGCGGGGACGGGCGAGCTCGTCGTGCTGGGGGAAAGCGGTGCGCGCAGCGTGCAGGCAAGCGGTAAGGCGTGTGCCGCGAGCCGGGGGCAGCTCGATGCGACCCAGATTCGTCTCGAGCGCGATGGAAGCACGCTTGTGCTCGAAACGCTCCTGCCGACAGCGCGTCTCAATCCGCGCGCATGGTTTCGCGGCGCAGCGCGGCTCGATGTGACGGTTGCGGTGCCGGCCGATCTGGCGCTCGACATCGTGCACACGAATGGCGCGACACGGGTCGCCAACGTGGCGGAGACGCATCTCGAAGACGGCTCCGGCGAGCTCGAAGTCGAGAACGTCAACGGCGAGCTTCGTATCCGCGACGGCGCGGGCAGTCTCAAGGTACGCAACGTCAAGGGCTCGGTGCGCGTTACGAGCGCAGCGGGCGACGTCGGAATCGCGCAAGTGATCGGCGACGTCATCGTCGTCGAGCAGGACACCGGCGACATCGACATCGAGGGCGTACAAGGTAACGTTACGATCGGTAGCAGCGGCTCGGGCGATATTCGCATCGATGCGGTGACCGGCAGCGTACGGATTGAGGCAGCCGGACGCGGCGATATTCGCATCGCACGGGTTCGGCACGATGTGCTCGTCACCGAGCACAAGGCGGGCGATGTGTTGATCGATGACATCGCCGGCGACTTGACGGTGGAAAAGGCGGCGAGCGTGCATTACAGCGGCGTCGGCGGGCGCGTGCGCATTGCCGGAGCGCCCGCCCTCAGCGAGTTGCCTTCCGACGAAGGAGCCGAGACAACGGAGCTCGACGAGGACGCCAAGGATCAATGACGATCGGACAGTCATTCGTTTCGCTGCGAGGAGACGAGCCATGATCGACGCAGAAACGCTGGAGCGTTTGGAGATCAAGATCGCTTATCTGGAGCGCGCGAACAGCGAGCTGAGCGATGTCGTCTACCGTCAGCAGCAAACGATCACGGCGCTGCAGGACGAGGTGGCGCTGCTCAAGGAGCGCATGGAGGTACTGCGCGAATGGTCGGTGTCGGCAGACGACAATCCGCCGCACTGATGGCCGGGGCGTGCACCGAGCGTTTCACATTCGTTGACCGCGTGAGACATTGCGTGCCGAGCGCGCTCGCCTGCATTCGCGGAGGTGCTCGATGAGTGCGGTAGCCGAGTGCTTGGGTCGGCACCCGGTCGCGTTCTTGTTTGCTACGAGCATCGTGCTGCTGCTCGTGACAGGACTGTCGTGGTACGCGATCGAGCGATGCCGCGAGCCGCTCTGGCGGGCCGTGGAACGCCTGTGGGACATATTCGCGGCGTCGCCGCTGGCGAGAGCGTTGCGGCGCGTCCCGTGGCTGCGCCAGTTATCGAGCGGCACGGTCACCGTGTGGCGGTACTTGGGTTTGCACGCGATCGTGAGCGTCGCCGTGGCGCTCGCCGCGCTCGCGGCATTTATCGATCTCGCGGATGTCGTCGACGAGCGGGACGATCTTGCGCTCTTCGACGAGCGGCTTGCCGAAGCGCTGCGCACGCATGTCGGCGATGCGACGCTGCGCGTGTTTGCAGTGCTGACGCAGCTCGGCGATCGCGGCGTGACGACCGCCATCGGCGCCATCGTCGCACTCTTCTTCTTGCTGCGCCGCTGGTGGTTGCATGCGGCGGTGTGGGTGCTCGGTACCGCAGGCGGCGGTCTGCTCGTGCTGCTGCTCAAGAGCCATTTCGAGCGCACGCGCCCGATTCACGATCATTCGCTGGTCGATGCCAACGGTTGGAGCTTTCCGAGCGGGCATGCCTCCGGCGCGATCTTCGTGTACGGCTTGCTCGGATACTTCGTGATTCGGCATACGCCGCGCGCGTGGCATATCCCGATTGCGCTCGTCACGCTCACGCTCGTCACGTTCGTCGGCTTCAGCCGAGTGATCCTGCAAGTGCACTACTTGAGCGATGTGCTCGCAGGGTTTGCCGTGGGAGGTGCGTGGATCGCCGTCTGCTCGAGCGCGTTCGAGGTGATCCGTCGGCGGGACTTACATGAAGGCCACCTGGCGAATGGCGCACCGCGCGATGCGTCGCAAAGCTGACGCGCGAAGACGGAGAAGAAAAGCGGAATCAGGCGGCCGGAGCCCGCCGACGAGTATCGACGGGCCCCGGCTGTACGGATGGGTGCGAAAAGGCTTTACGTCAGCCGTTCGGTGCAATCACGCCGCACGCGACACGCGCACCGGAGTTGCCGGCGGGCTGCGACGTGTAATCGTCCGGGCCTTCGTGCACGACGATCGCGCGGCCGAGCACATCGGTGGGCTCGCCGGTCTGTAGCGTGACGCCCCTTGCGAGGACATCGACCTGCGCGGTGCCTTGATCGTCGGAGCGCAGGTTGAACATGTCACCTGCATGACGCGCATCGCTCTCGGGATTGCCGTGCTCCGCGTTGTGCGGATTGAAATGGCCGCCGGCGCTGCTCGCATCCGGCGCGCTGCAATCGCCCTTCTCGTGGATGTGGAAGCCGAATTCGCCGTTCGGCTTCAGGCCCTGCACGACACCGCTCAGGCGCACGCCGTTCTCTTCGGCCGAAAGGGAAAGCGAACCCGTCACCGTGTTGCCTTGAGTGGGCGCGAGTTGGACGACGGCGCTGGCTCCACTCTGATCGGCCGGCGCTTGTTCGTCGACCGCTTGCGGAGCGTGCTGCGCGTGCTCATCAGCGCCCTCGTGCGTTTCATTCTTCGAGCCGCACGCGCTCAGCGCGACGGCCATGCAAATCGCAAGCATGCGATGGAGAGACATCGTTACCTCCATAGGGATGAGAAAGAGGGGCCGCGTGTGCGGCCAACCGATCGAGTGTGCCATCGACGGCTCTGCGGCAAAAGTCCGAGCCGCTCTGCGCGAACGCAACGAGTCATGGCTAGTGCTGCTTGAGCGGACGAGTCGAGTGTGCGCGCTGGTTCGAGCCGGGCGTGACAACGGCGGTCAACATGCCTTCGTCGGCTGCAAGCTGTTCTTCCGACAACCAATACGTGGCATACCAGCCGTTGGCATCTTGGACGTCGTAACGACGCCCGATGTCGAGCTCGGTGAAGGGCGGGGCGACGTGCAAGCCGTTCGCGACGTGCTGCCTCAAGATATGTAAGAGCGCTTCGGCCGCATCCTCGCGCGCGTATTCGCGCTGCTTGAGCACCAGCGGGTCTTCGCGCTCGTGCTCGATCAGCCACACATGCGGCGTCAGTCTCGGCGTTTCCATGGCGGCGGCGTAGGGCAGATGGCACTGGCTAGTCATCCACAACGCATGGCTGCCGGCTGCGTTCCCTGCGGCTGCGGGGTTGCCCGGTCGGCGGTCGCGAAGGTGTCATCCTCTCGATTTTGCCGAGGTTTCGAGCGGAGGCGGGCCGAGTCCGTTGCCGTCGCTGGCGTTCGCAGGCATTCTTTCGGCGCGCACAAGAACGACCAAGCGGGTGCCAGCGCGCTCGACAGTTCCGTTCCTCGCTTCGGAGCGACGCTGGGCCGTCGAGTCCGCGAGTCGTGCCGTCGTCCGGGCGTGCGTGAAATCGGTGTGGTTTCAAGGCGTCGAGCATCCTCGTGAACATTCAACTTTCTGTTGCGCTCGTCATCTTCTCCGGCACGATCGCGTTCAGCCTGTTGGGTCTGTACTCGAATCCGAAGATCGTCGAGCGCAATCTGTTTCGTCCTTATTGGATCGCGCGCAAGAAGCAATACGACACGTTCATCACGAGCGGTTTCGTGCATGCGGATCTCATGCACCTGCTCTTCAACATGATGACGTTCTTTTTCTTCGCGTTTCCGCTCGAGACCTGGATCGGCAGCGTCAAGTTCACGCTGCTCTACTTCATTGGCCTCGTGGCGAGCCACATCGGCACGTATCGCAAGCACAAGAACAATCCCGAATACGCATCGCTCGGTGCGTCGGGGGCGATCTCGGCCGTGCTGTTTGCCTCCATCGTCTACAACCCATACCAGACGCTCTACATCATTCCGATCCCGTTCCCGATTCCTGCGCCGTTGTTCGCCGTGGCGTATCTCGCCTATAGCTGGTGGGCGTCGAAGAATCCCCACGGGCGCATCAATCACGATGCGCACTTCGGCGGTGCGCTGGCGGGCCTCGCGTTCGTCGCGCTGACGGATCCCGCCGCGTATGCGCGTCTGTTGAGCTGAAGAAGGCAGGTGTGAGCGCTGAATAAAGTGAAGCCCCGTCGCAGAAGGCGGGGCTTCGTGTCTCGAGAGCCTGTTATCGGAGGAGATAACGTTTGCTCCAGAATGGAGTGGTCTCGAGGCGACGGAAGTGCTCGGGATCAGCCCTGGAACGAAGACCTCATTCGTGGAACGGGTGCAATTCGCTCGTTCGCTGAAACTTCGCTACTTCCGATATGAGGACGCACGGCCAGCGAAGTTGGTTCCCTCCGTGCGGGTCCTCGGGCGATTTTCTCGTCGGCGTTCGCGCCGGCCTCTTAGTGCGGTGCATCGACCATCCTGTCGTTGGCTTCTCCGTCGCTTGCGTGTCCGTCATCGTCGGATCCTACGATGTTGCGGCTGCGCCGCGGGGCGTATCATCCCCACGGCTGGAATGCAGGGGGTTATCGTGGATTCGCGTGCGATGCCGATTTGGGTGCGGATCGTCTCGATTGTCTCGGGACTCGCCTGTCTAGCGGGATGCCAACGTAAGGAATCTTCCGGCGAGAGCGCCCCGCCGGCCGCCACTGCCGCCGCGAATGCAGCATGGCCGCGGTTCGTCGACGACTTCATCGAAAGTTACTTCGTCGCGAATCCGGCGTTCGCCGTCGGATCGGGGCGGCATGAGTTCGACGGCAAGCTGCCCGATTGGAGCCGAGCGGGCATCGAGAACGAGATTCGCCGGCTCGAAGCGTTGCGCAAGCATGCGGAAGCCTTCGAGAACGCAGCGCTGCTGCCGCCGCATCGCTTTCAACGCGACTACCTCATCAGCGTCATCGACAAGGATCTGTTCTGGCTCAAGGTCGCGCGCAGTCCGTTCAAGAGTCCGACGTATTATTTCGGGCGCGGTCTCGATCCCTCGGTATATATCGCTGTGCCGTATGCGCCGGCGGAGCAACGGCTCAAGGCATTTATCGCATACCTGAGAGCCGTGCCGGCGGCGCTTGCGCAAATTCGCGAGACGCTCGAGCCGCCGCTTGCTCGGACGCACATCGAGTACGCGATCGCAGGTTTCGGCGGATTTGCCGATTTCTATCGCACCGATGGGCTCGCTGCCTTCGCGGACGTGCAAGATGCGCAGCTCAAGCAAGAGCTCGCAGATGCGGCGGAGACAGCGGCGCGCGCGATGCAGGAGATGCGCGCGTGGATGGAATCGCTACGAGCGACGGCACACGAGAGCTTCGCGCTCGGCCCCGAGCGCTTCGCGCAAATGCTCGAGATGACCGAGCGCGTGACGACGCCGCTCGAGCGGCTCGAGCAGATCGGACAGGAAGATCTCGAGCGCAATTTGCAGGCCCTCGAGGAAGCGTGCTCGCGCTATTTGCCGAACCGCAAGATCGAAGACTGTATCGCACGCATCGCGGCCGACAAGTCGCAGGGCGGACCTGTGCAAGGCGCGCGCGAGCAGCTTGCCCGCCTCAAGCAGTTCTTGATCGACCGCGATCTCGTGTCGATCCCTGGAGACGAAGAAGCGCTCGTCGACGAGGCGCCGCCCTATCAGCGGCAGAACTCCGCCTACATCATCATCCCGGGTCCATACGACAAGGGCATGCCGTCGATCTATTACATCGCGCCGCCCGATCCGAGTTGGAGCAAAGCGGAGCGTGAAGCCTATATTCCAGGACGCGCGGATCTGCTGTTCGTTTCGATTCACGAGGTGTGGCCCGGCCATTTCCTGCATTTCCTCCACGCCAATCGCGCGTCATGGCGCTTCGGCCAGCTATTCGTCGGCTATGCCTTTGCCGAGGGCTGGGCGCATTACACGGAGGAGCTGATGGTGGAACAGGGGCTGGCCGACTCGGCGCCTGAGTTGCACGTCGCGCAGCTGACGAACGCGCTACTGCGCAACGTGCGTTATCTATGCGCGATCGGCTTGCACACGAAGAACATGAGCGTGGCCGAATGCGAGCGGATGTTTCGCGAGAAGGCTTATCAGGACGCCGGCAATGCACGTCAGCAAGCTGCGCGCGGCACGTACGATCCCGCGTATCTCAACTACACGCTCGGCAAGCTCATTATTCGCAAGCTCCGGTCGGATTGGATGGCCGAGCGCGGCGGTTCCTTGAAAGCCTTTCACGATGAGCTGCTCTCGTACGGCGGTCCGCCGTTGCCGCTCGTACGCGCGCAAATGCTGCGTACGCGCCGTGACGAGCTGCTCTGAGTGTCGGCGGCTGGTGTCCGCGTGCCGTGCGGGCCGTGACTCCGTCACGGCGCTCACACGGGTGCGCTTGATAACCCCGGTTTGGGTTTGGCAACGAACAGCTTGCCGTACACCAAGCCGATGACGGCCGCGCACGCGGAGCCGCCCAGCACGCCGAGCTTGGCGGCATTGAGCAGCGCGTCAGAATCGAACGCGAGATTGGCGGTGAAGATCGACATCGTAAAGCCGATGCCGCCCAGGCATCCCACGAGCAGCACGCCGCGCCACGACGCATCCGCAGGAAGCTGACACCAACCGAGTCGCACCGAGAGCCAGCTCGCCAGGAAGATGCCGATCGGCTTGCCGACGACGAGACCGACCAGCACGCCGGCCGTGACGGACAGCGCCTTGCCCGATGCGAGGTCGACTCCGCCGAGCGTGACACCCGCATTGGCGAGCGCAAAGAGCGGCATGATGCCGAATGCGACCCACGGGTGCAGCGCCGCTTGTACCCGCACGACGGGCGGCAGGATGTCGCGTTGCGCGCGACGAAGCTGCTTGACGGGCTCGAGCAGCGTGCGCGGGTCGTTCTGGTTGTCCTCTGTGCCGAGGCGTTCGCGCAGCTCGCTCAGCATGCGCGTGAAGATTGCGAGCGGGCGATCCCTGCGAACGAGCGGCAAGACCGGCGTCATCAGGCCGAGCATCACGCCGGCGAGCGCTGGGTGTATGCCGATCTTGAGAAATCCGGCCCACACGATGAAACCCGGCAGCACGTATGCGAACGCAGACGCGACGCCGAGGCGCTGATAGAGGAGCACGATCGCAACGCCGATGACGGCGAGCCACACGCCGTCGACGTTCAGTCCGCTCGAGTAGAACACCGCGATGATGATGACGGCGACGATGTCATCGATGATCGCCAATGCCAGCAGCAGGATGCGCACCGACGCCGGAATCCACTTGCCGAGCAGTGCCAGCACGCCGACAGCAAAGGCGATATCCGTGGCGGTGGGAATGGCCCACCCGGCATGCGCCTCGGGATCGGTGTTGATCATGACGTAGATGATCGCCGGAACGGCCACCCCGCCGAGCGCGGCTGCAATGGGCAAAGTGGCCAGGCGAATGTTCGACAAGGCGCCTTCGTATATCTCCCGGCGGATTTCGAGGCCGACGACGAGGAAGAAGATCGTCATCAAGCCTTCGTTGATCCAAAAGTGCAGCGACTGCGAGACGACGTAGGAGCCGATTCCGATCGTGACCGGCGTGTGCCAGAAATGCTCGTATGACTCCGCAGCCGGCGAGTTGGCCCACACGAGCGCAATCGCTGCAACGATCAGCAGCACGATGCCGCTGACGGCTTCGATGTGCAGGAATCGTTCGAGCGCGTTGACGACGCGCTCGGCAACAGGAGGAGGCGGTAACGAATCTAGATCAGCGGGCCGATGCATAGATGGTTCTCCAGCGAGGTGGCGGCCCGACCACCTCATGCCTATCTGACGACCGCGGTGTGCAGCCCGACACCCAGCGCGCTATTACACACACAATCAAGAACGCGATCAAGGAGACTCGACGGCGAACAGCGGTGCTTGCGACGTCACGACGCCGCTGCTCTCAACGCCAAGACGTCTCCGCTCGAGACGGATCGATGCGCACCGTCGTGCGAGCGGAACCGTCGACCGTCGCGCGGGATTCATTGTTCATTCGGAACCGGAGCGCACCTCATGCTGGAAAGAACACCGCCACGACTGGGCGAGGCAATCCGCGAGCTACGCGCGGGAGCCGAAGGGCTTGCCGTGGTCGATACGCTGCTGACAGGCACGAACGCGACGATCGAGCTCAAGAGCCCGGCGTTCGAGTACAACGGCACGATTCCCGAACGCTACACCGCGGACGGTGAAGGGCTTTCGCCACCCGTCGAATGGACTGGCGTTCCGGAAGGGACGCAGGCGATCGTGTTGCTCGTCGAGGATGCCGATAGTCCCACGCCTGCACCGCTCGTGCATGCGATCGTCTGGGATCTGCCTGGCGTCGATGCCTTCTTGCCCGAAGGGGTGCTTGCGAGCAAAACCGACGAGCGCAGCAGCGAGGCCATGGGCGTCAACTCGTTCTTCAACGCCACGTACTTGCCGCCCGACCCACCACCCGGGCACGGCCTACATCGCTACGTGTTCCAAGTGTTCGCGCTCGATATCGTGCCGCGCTTCGAGTCGCCTCCCGGCCGCACCGCACTGCTCGATTGCATGCGCGATCACGTGCTCGCCAAAGGGCTGTTGATCGGCTGCTATGGTCGCGCGTAGCGAACGGGCAAGGGTCGCTCGAACGTCAGGCGGTCACGAGGCGCTGCAGACGGCTTGCGAGCTGTGGATGCTGCGGTAACGCGATACCGAATACCGTCTCGAGCGTTTCGCTCAACTCGTCCGCGGAGCTCAGTCTGCGCTTCGTGCTTTGCGCCCCCAGCGTATGCGTCATCAGCTCGTTACCCAGGAGATTGAAGCGCTTGCCAGGCACGGCGCGAGCGACACGCAGACCCGCCACGAAGGGCGATTGCGGATGGTGGGACAAGTACCAGCTCGCGAGCTCGTAATCGACGAGCTCCTGACGCTGCAAGTCGAAGCGGTACAGCGGTTGCCACGTGTCGCGGATGTACGTCTGTAGCAAGAAGTCGCCGTTGTATTCGGTCAAGCGGAATGACTCGTGCGGCGTCGGCTGCGCGACATCGAGCTCGAGCTGCAGCGGGACGGTGAGCGTCTGGCCGCCGAACCCGACATCGGCGAGGTACTGCTCGTCTTCGACTTCCACCAAGAGCAGCATGTGCGTGCGTGGCGTGACGGCATCGGCCGCCCGTCCCCAAAGCACGCGTGCTGCAAGTCCGGTTACCGCAAAACCGATGGCTTCAAGCGCGCTCTTGAAGAGAAGGTTGTGCTCGTAGCAATAGCCGCCGCGCTTGGAGTCCACCAGCTTGCGTTGCAGGGACGTGATGTCGAGCAGCACTGGCATGCCGAGCCAGGGATCCAAGTTCTCGAACGGGATCGCAGCCGGATGCAAAGCGTGCAAGGCTTGCAACGTTTCGAGCGTCGGTACGCGTGGGCCGTCGTAGCCGACACGGCGGCAATAGGCTTCGAGATCGAACGACATCGGTCTGCCCTGGCATCTGCGGCCATCACGAGGCCGAGGCGCGCGTGACGGCCGCCAGCGGAGTGTTCGGGATGCGTATCGTACCGCCGATGTTGCGTGTCGTGCGCAAGCCGCGCGCGGTCGCATCGGCCTGTCAAAGAATCAGGACCACTGCGCGAAGACCTCGGCTTCCGTCTTTCGCGGATGCGTGCCGGCGATCTCGTACTGAGGCGGCTTACGGTCGATGAAGATTTCCGTGCCGAGCGAGATGGCGGCAGCATCGTCGAGCGCACCCATGCTCAGGAAATACTGGTTGGCGAGAATCAAGAAATAGAACAGGCTCGAACCGCATCGGCCGCAGAAGCCGCGCTCGGCCCACTCGGACGACCGATAGCGCACGAGATGCTCTTCGCCAGCGATCTCGACGTTGCGTGCGGGGACCGTCATCGACGGTCCTGTGGCCCAGCGTCGACACATGCCGCAGTGGCAGACATGAAAGTGATCCTCTGCATCGCTCGCCCGAAAGCTCACTGCGCCGCAAAGGCAACGACCCGAGATGGTTGGCATCTTTTGCTCCTGATGAAGGCCGATCGCGTCGATAGGCTCGCCGCGATGGCGGCGAGTGTGCGGACATTAGCGACAATCGCTGCCAGTAGGCGGCATGGTTATCGCTTGCCGTGCGACTTAGGCTTAGTAGCCGATCTGCTCGATGATGTATCGCCAGTTGCCGGCGATCGGTTGGCGCTCGATATAGAGCCAGCGAAGCAAAGCCAGCCTTAGGCGAAGCGCGGGTACGGCGTAAAGACTCTCTTCCTGTTTGTCCGCGCGATCGTAAAAGAAGGGACTTCTTATCCTATCGAAGTACGGGTCGAAGTGATCTTCCCCCGAAATCGTGGACACGCTGCTAAGCAACTTTGCTCATCGCCTCGAACTCGGCCGGCGAACGGTAGCCAAGCGTGGAGTGACGACGTTG
>Ga0207869_1000072_pt1 | contig 96208 bp, 82 predicted proteins | sample HigsolmetaAR205D_FD_184837 | JGI IMG/M metagenome (GOLD analysis project Ga0207869, IMG submission 184837) | Ionic liquid and high solid enriched microbial communities from the Joint BioEnergy Institute, USA - AR20-5-D (SPAdes) (version 2) ...
GTGGCGTGTGCTGGACGCCTGTCGTGGGCTGTACAACCTGGCGCTGGCAGAGCGCAAGTACGCCTACCAGCTTGAGGGGCGAAGCGTGAGCAAAACCGATCCGCGCCCCATTTTTCCTCCCCACAGCTAAAGCTGCGGGCTTCCAAACGGAGGGGTCGGTGAACCCTGCCATCACCGAACAGATCAAGTGGAACGCGCCAAGTTTTAGCTATACAGACTACATCGCCACCTTCAATCTCCACGCCAGACAGCACGTACACCTCGTTTTCCACAACCCCTCAATCTCTCGCATTCAAAGCCCGATCCTCGAAGGGGATTATCCGGACAGACGGATGGCTTATTTCTCGGATATGGACGATGTGCGGGCAAAACAGCCAGCGCTTGAGCAAGTCGTCAGCGAATTGATCGCGCTGATGGATGAGCAGGCCTGAGCGCGAAACCGACTGTTGAGTCGTGTCCTGCCGCTGTTACAATAACAGGCATAGAACCTATTCCCCACAGGATCGACCACAGACGCCATGACAAATCGAAAACTTCGGGACAGCGCGCTTCGCGTGGGTATCGTCGGAATGGGCTGGGCGGGCGAAACACATTTGAAAGCCTACCAGCAACTTCCGAACGTTGACGTCATCGCGATTGCCGACCCGCGCGAAGAACGGCTGACGCAGTTGCAGCGCACCTACAATATCCCCGATGTCCATACGCATTTCGGGCCGCTGGTCGAGCGCCCCGACCTCGATATCGTCAGCGTCTGTACGCCAAACCAGTTCCACGCGCCGATCAGCATCGCCGCGCTGGAAAACGGCAAACACGTGCTCTGCGAAAAACCGCTGGCGCGTTCAAGCGCCGAAGGTGAAGCCATGGTGCGCGCCGCCGTACAGGCCGGTCGCGTGCTCGAAGTCGCCTTCAATCACCGCCAGCGGGGCGATGTCAGCGTGCTCAAGCAGATGATCGACGAGGGTCAGCTTGGCCACATCTATCATGCCAAAGCGTCGTGGATGCGGCGTTCCGGCATTCCCGGCATGGGCGGCTGGTTTACCAACCGCGAACTGGCGGGCGGCGGGCCGCTGATCGACCTCGGCGTGCATGTGCTCGATATGGCGCTTTACCTGATGGACGAGCCTGAAGTCGTCGCCGTGAGCGCGGCGACCTATGCCGAACTCGGTCCGCGTGGCCGCGGCGGGCGCAACGACGCGCGCACCATGGACGTCGGGCCATTCGAGGTCGAAGATCTGGCAACCGCCTTCATTCGTCTGGCCGGGGGCGCGACGCTGCTGCTGGAAGCCAGTTGGGCTGTGTATGGCCGCGCCGGAGACGATTTCGGCGTCACGCTCTACGGGTCGGACGGCGGAGCCGATATCGAGGTCCACAACTACAACTGGGAAAACACACTCACCGTGTACACCGATATCGACGGCAAACCGGCGGTTCTGAAACCCGAAGTCCCCAAAGGCACGGGGCATTCCGGCGTGATCGCCAACTTCGTCAGCATCATCGAAAGCGGCGACTGGTCGGCGCATGTGGGCAGCGAGGGTCTGCGCCGCACGCAGATCATCGACGCCTGCTATCGTTCGGCAGCCGAAGGCCGCGAAATCGCGCTCACGGACCTCGCCAAAGCCATCGCGCAGGACACCGCCGCGGATTAAGCACCAACGCGGCAGGTCTCGTAAGCGGCGCGCAGCGCAGCGATGGCCTCGCCCTTCGGGAAAAATTCGTGGCCGATGAAGCCGTCGTAGCCTGTCGCGGCAATCGCCCGGACGATGGCGCGGTAATTGAGTTCCTGCTCGTCATCCAGATCGTTCCGACCCGGGTTGCCCGCCGTGTGATAGTGCGCGAAGAAGGGCGCGTTCTCCTGAATGGTGCGGATGATGTCGCCCTCCATGATCTGCATGTGATAGATGTCGTATAGCAGGCGCACATTGGGCGAATTGACCATCCGGCAGACCTGCACGCCCCACGCCGACTTATCCGCCTGATAGTCACGCCCCGGAACCTTGCTGTTGAGCAGTTCGAGGATCAGCGTCACGCCGGCATCGGCGGCCATCGGGGCGAACGCGCGCAGGTTTTCGGCGGTGATCTCGGCGGCAGTCGCCTCGTCAACGCCATAGCGATTGCCGCTGAAGCAGAGCAGGTAGGGAATATTCCACGCTTCGGCGCGCCTGAGATTTTCCACCAGCACAGCCTCAATCGCCTTCCGGTTTTCGCGCCGGTTCAAGCCTTCCGGCGCAAGCGGGTGTCCCACCGCCGTGACAATGCGAAGGCCGCAATCGCGAACCAGCGGCCAGTATTCCTCCGGGATCAGTTCAACGCCCTCATAGCCGATGTCCGCCGCACCCCGCGCCAGCGCTTCCGGCGCGATTCCCGTGCGGGCAAAGCCATCCCATGAAAACGACTGCCGTAGTGGCGGCATAATTTTTCTCCTTCAGCGCGCGTCCGCCGGTCCCAGCTCGCGGCGCAGCCCGGCGACAAAGTCGTTTTTGCCGCCTTGTGCGGGATGGCGGATTTTCACCGCGTCGATCCCCAGACTGGCAAGCGCGCCGTGGGCGACATTGCCGACCGCCAGCACGCGCTCCGGCGCGAACATTTCGAGCAGGTCACGCACGAACGGCAGTCCGGTCTCAACCTCTCGCCGGCGCGGCGGGCGATTCGTCAATGCCTCGCCGGGCCGGTGCGGGTGAAACGGAAACGCGCCCCACAGCAGCGGTACGACGCCAAGCTCGGCCAGCGTGCCCCACATGATCGTACCGCTCTGCTCGCTGCGAATGTGCTCGAAACCCGGTTCGGGCACGTCGACATAACCGCGCGACAGACCAAACAGATCGAGCGCAGGGATTCCTTCCACCAGCGTCCGGCGGCTGACCATCGGCAGACCCGACAGGCGCATGCCGCGATAACCCGGCGCTTCGGCGATCAGCGCGACTTTCGGGCGTCTTTCATAAAAGTCATACAGAAAACGGCGCAGATTCTGGCGGCGCAGGGCGTTATACGGATTGTCCCCCGCCCCGTATTGGTTGTAAGCATCATCCGCGGTCGGCGTGGTCGCAAGGCGTTGGATAAAAGCGTCGATGTCCGGCATATCCAGTCCTTCAGGCCGCTTTGCCCTCAACGGCAGGCAAAGGCGACAGGTCGATTTGCAGAAAGCGCTCCAGCCAGCGATGCCGCCATGCCAGCCGCAGAACCATCGCCCAAATGGCCGTCATCAGCGCGATCAGGACGTAGCCTTCCAGTGGCAGCGGGGCCAGCTCGAAGAACGTGCGCGCCGGTTCGATGGCGAGCACCGCGATAAACACCAACAGCAATAGCGCCGCCATCAGCGTCGGGCGCTTGTCACCGCTGTAGACATCCCCGCCAACCCACACATCGGTCGGGGGCTCGACAAACACGACCAGCGTCAGGCCCGCCAGCGTCGTGAAAACCGCCAGCGCCGTCTGCGCGGTCAGTTGCGCGACTTCCAGCACGAAGTCGCTGGCCTGCAGCACGCTGTTGTCGATGCCGGCGAATTCGGTGAACTGGCGCATGGCCTCCGGCGTCACCTCAACGTCGAGCCACTGAATAACCGTGCCGTAAAACGTGCCGATGTAGACCACCAGCCCGAAGACCAGCACCGACAGCCCTGCCGGCACGACAAAATGCGCGATTTCGGCCAGCAGACTGCGCCTACGCAGCGGACCGGGCCGCGCCCACAGCGCCAGCCCAATCGTCGGGATGCCGACCGATAGCAGCACGATCAGGGCGTTGTGCTTGGGCAGGAACGGAAAGCCCAGCCCGATAATCGCCGTGGAGACGATCAGCAGCGCCGAGTACAGCACGCGCGTCAGGAAGAGCCGCAGAATATCCGACATACCGTTGATAATGCGCTGGCCTTCGGTGAAGGCGGGCGGCAGCGCCTCGAACGAATCGCCAATCAGGATCATATCGGCAACGGCGCGCGTGGCCGAACTGCCGCTCTCCATCGCGATGCCCATGTCCGCCTTCTTGAGCGACAGCACGTCGTTCACGCCATCGCCGATCATGGCGACATAATGCCCCTGCGCCCGCAGTGCATCGACAATGCGTTCCTTCTGTTCGGGCGTGATGCGGCCAAAGACGACGTTCTCGCGCACGGCCCGGTCGAACTCGCTCTCGTCCATCTCCGCCAGATCGACGCCGGAGACGAAAGCCAGCTCGCCCGTAAACCCCGCCTGCCGCGCCAGCGAAGCGACGGTATGCGGGTTATCGCCCGAAATGATCTTCAGCTCGATGCCGTTGGAGATGAACGCATTGAGCGTCTCTTTCAGGTGGGGCCGTAATTCGTCGCTGAAGCGCAGCAGGCCAAGTGGTTGCAGCGGCGGAAGCGCCGGTTCGCCGTCCGCATCGTGCAGCGAAAGCACATCCGGGTTGTGCGCCACGACCAGCACCCTGAACCCCTGATCGGCCCATTCTTGCTGCCGCGCCAGCGCTTCCGGCGGCAGGGAGACATGCTTGAGCAGCATCTCCGGCGCGCCCATCACGTAGACGCCGCGCCGGTCGCGGTCATCAAACGCAATGGCGCTCCATTTGAGCGCCGAGGAGAACGGAACCTCATCAACCGCCGTTCGTTTGGTCCCGCCGAGCGCCTTCACGATGGCCTCGCCGGTCTTGTTGTTGGCCGCGGCGCTGCTGGCCATATCGGCGGCGATCTGTTCCAGTTCCGCCTTGTCGAGGCCGACCGGCCAGGCGTCGTCGTAGTTGATCCGGTTCGCCGTTAGCGTGCCGGTTTTGTCGGTGCAAAGCACCGTGACATTGCTCAACGCCTCGACGGCATTGGTCTGCTGCACCAGCGCCCCGCGCCGCACGATGCGTAACGCGCCGATGGCATAGGCCAGAATGACCATGAAAAACAGACCGTTGGGGATCAGCCCGGCGATGATGGCCGCCGCCTGGACCTGTCGCACCAGCGGGATCGACGCAATGGCGAACGAGATGAGAAACAACAGCCCCAGAAAGCCCGCCAGCAGCATGAGCAGGCGCAGCACAAAATTGATCTCACGCTGCAACGGCGTCAGCGCGATTTCAAAGCGACGCGCGCTGGTCGTCAGCTTGTTGGCGAAGCTGTCCTCGCCTACCCGCGTCGCTTCCATATAGCCGGCCCCCGAAACGCAGAAGCTGCCGGAAAGCAGCGTGTCGCCCGGCTTCTTGCGGATGAGATCCGCCTCGCCCGTGAGCAGGGCTTCGTCGGCCTCCAGTTCGCCTTCGAGCAATTCGCCATCGACCACGATCTGGTCGCCGGGGCGCACGGCAATCACGTCGCCCAGCACCAGTTCCGACGGATCAACAGAGCGCTCCTCGCCATTCCGAACAATCGTCACGCGCGGGCGCGTCAGCAGCGCGATGCGGTCAAGCTGGCGCTTGGCGCGAATCTCCTGCGCGACGCCGATCAGCACATTGACCAGAATCAGGCCGACGCTCGTGACAGCGTCACCGAGACGGCCAATCAGGATCATGGCCGCGCCGATCGTAAACAGGATGATATTGACGAAGTTAAAGATGTTCGCGCGGATGATCTCACCATACGAGCGGCTGGTGCTAAGCCGGACATCATTGCCCTGCCCCTGCCGGCGTCGCTCGCTGGCCTGTGCGTCTGTCAGCCCAACGACAGCCATAGGCTTTGCCTTTTCTAATTTCCGCCGCGATGAATACAACGGCTGCCGCCGATTATAGAACTGCGAAGACCACAGGCAATGATTGTATGCCCGCTCTCGACAGCCACCAACCGGGTTGGTCAGGCGGCGTTCACGTTCGCGGGCCGGCGCGCAAAATCGACTGTCCCCAGACCGCCATCGGTTCGGTCGGGCCGCGCCACGGAACGGGGGCCAGCCGGTCGCCGTTGCTCTCCAGCCAGTCGCTCCAGGCGCGGGTATCCTTGCCCCGATCCTCGCCGGTAATCGAGACCAGTTCGCTATGCGCGTATTCGGCCAGCAGAGCGCGCGCGTCCTCCAGATAGGAAATGAGCACGACGTAGCCATCCGGGCTGCCACAGCGGGCCAGTGCCCGGCCAAGCGTCACTTCCAGATAGGCCAGCCGTTCCTGCACGTAATCCGGCTCAAAGCCCTGCCGCCTCGATTGCCCGTGAAACGGCGCGTAACCATGCACCTGCTGCAACAGCGGAATGAGATCGGCCGTCGCCAGCCGTTCCACGCCGAAACACAGCGCATCGACGTAATAGAACGTGCCTTTGAGGCCGTCGTAAAAATCTTCCTCGCGCGCGGACGCCAGCAGGCTGGCAACCCGTCTCCATACCGGCACGGCGCGCTCATCGGGAGCCATGCCGAGCGAATAGAGCAGATACGCCGGGTCGGGCATCGCGCCCTGATCGGGCGGAAGCTGGCTATGGCGAATGTCCCCGGTGCGCGGCGGCAGTTCAGGGCCGCTCAGTTCCCGCTCCAGCGCCTCGACCAGCACCGGCACGCCACTGGTGGAACCGGCCAAAGCCAGCGCCTGCGCCAGCGCCAGCCGCTGAGCGCGAGAGGTCGCCTGTGCCAGCGCCTCCTCCAGCAGCGGAATCACCTGCGGACCGGCGCAGCACAATTCGACGAGTGGGATGTCGCCCTCAAAAACGTCGGTCAGTTCCATATCGGCGTAGTGATAGAACGGATAGACCTGACCGAGGTCGTCGATAAACCGTCTGAGCGTCTGCTCATCATAGCGACGTAGAACGAGCTGGCGCTGTAAGATGGCCTCCGGCAGCACGCCAGCCTCGACAAGCCGCTCCTGCAAAGCGCGGACGTCGATCTCGCGCGGAGTCTGGTTATTGCGGCAGGCTAGCGAGGCAGCGAGCGCGGCAACGCCGCCCAGATTCTCAAGGTCGGCCTGCATGCGAATCGCGGGCAGCGCGTCGTGCGTCGCCGAGATGGCCTTGCCGACCACCAGCAGATTGTCCAGACCACCCGGCAACAGAATGCGATATGGAATCTCCACCTCCAGATTCGGCGGAATCAGCCCGGCGCGAATCCAGTCGGAACCGCTGTGGCCTTTGACGTCATGGTTGCTGAAGGCGATGTTGACCACATCGGGCCAGCGCCGTTGCAACAGTTGATCGGTCAGCGTCAGCACGACATCGCCGAGGATGTGACGGCTTTCGCGCGGCGCGACGTAAATCCCGTGGTCATGCATGTCGCCTTTTCCGCCCCGCCGCCGCCCCGCGAGAATGGCGCGGGTGTAGTCTTCGATATTGGAGACATCGACCGTGCTGGTGAAATGATTGCGTGTCAGCCCGGGGCGCGTGAACTGCGCCAGCGCGTACCACATGGTCGCGTGGTCGCGCTCGTTGCCATACAAAAACTTCGCCCCGGCAAAGGCCGCGACATCGCCATCGCCGCTGGCGTCGATCACGACCCGCGCCCTCAGCGCAACCGGCCCCTGCCGCGTGGCAACCACGACGCCGCCGACGCGATTGCCATCGACCAGAACGCCGATCATGAAGGCGTTGAACAGCATCTCCACGCCCGCCTCATGCGCCGCCCGCGCCAGCGCGTAGGCTTTCGCTTCGATATTCCATTTGGGAATCACGCCGGTCGCGGCGGGATGGTGCAGGTACTCGTGCATCTCGTTCACAAGACGCATGACCTCGCCCGCGAAGCCGGTGCGCCTTCCAAACCAGTAACTATGCACGCCGCCGAAGGTCCCCGTGCCGCCCAGCCCCGGATTCATTTCGACAAGCACGGTTTTCAGCCCTTCGCGAGCCGCGGTGATGGCTGCCGTCGCGCCGCTGGACCCGCCGCCGACCACCAGCACATCTACCTCCCGCGCAACCGGAACGGAGCCGGACTCAACCGCGACGCGCCGGAAGGCGCGCCCTCGTTGCGGGCTTTCCGGCTCGCGGACGCGCAAGCCGGCAGACGTTTGCGCTCGTAGCGGCGCGACGACGCTGGCCGCCGCGGCAGACGACGCGCTGGCCGAATGCCAGTGATCCGCCAGCAGCGACCCGAGCAGATGGCCCGCCGCCGACGCCAGCGACGGATCCCAGAAGGCATCGGCATGCAGGCCGGGCCAGCGGATGGCGTCGCCCAGATACCACGTTCCTCGCAGCCGCCCGGCGCAGGCCGGCAGCGGCGCGGTTACACCCGGCAGATCCAGACTCGCGCGCTCGATCTCGCCGCTTAGCCAGCGCCCGCCGTATCCGGCGAGGCGCGTTGTGTGCGGCCCGCATAGTTCGTAGGACGCACCGGAGAGATACGCCGCTGAGAAGGCGTCCTCTGCCGTCAGCGCGGCGGCAAAATCCATCGTCAGACGCCGTGCGGCCAACTCGCGGGCACTGGCGGCAAACGCGCTATCATGGCGCTGGGGCAGCCTGAGCAGGCACTCGACCAGCACATGACGCGAATCGCGATAGCCACGATGCAGAATCACGGTCTGGCCGTGTAGAACGACCGGCTGGTCGAAGGGAAAACGAACCGGATCGAGCGGGGCGACGCCGTCGAATTCGAGCGTGCGGCGGTAGACAGCTTCTGCTTCCGGCGGCTCGAACGGTTCGCCCGCCAACCGGGCCACGGAGGCCGTTTCGGTCGCGTCGATGACAAGGCGGCACTCGATCAACTGCCGCCCAGACTTATTGCCGATCACCAGCCCGGCCAGCTCCCCGCCCGGTGCGTGCAGGCCGGTGACAACGCTGGCATACAGCAGCCTGACGCCGGCCTCCAGCAGATAATCCTCCAGCGCGAGCTTCAATGCATCCAGATTCAGCGCGATCTCGCGCGCGGTCTGGCGACGGCCCGCGCGTTCAACGACACACCGGATGACCTCCGGCGCGCCAGCAAGCGCCTCTTCATCGAGTTGCAGCCATGGGCGCAGCGTCGCCGTCACTTCCCGCCCCAGATACGTGCGCGGTTCGATCAGCATGACCGCGAACCCACGCCGCGCCAGAGCGACCGCGGCGCTGACGCCCGCAAAGCCGCCGCCAACCACCGCCGCCTGACAGGTATGCAATACCGGCAGCGTTGCCAGATCGAATGAGAAAGTCATGGAACACCGGGCCTTCCACGTGAGCGCATCCTGCGGATTCTATCGAAAAGCAGCAGGCACAACCGCCGTCGCGGGCGCGGTCAGGTAGTCTGCACCCATGCGCCTTCAGGCAGCTTCTCGCCCGCGCGAATGGCGACCGTTAGCCGGTTCTCCGGCGGCGGCAACGGGCATGACCAGCCGGGCGCGTAGGCGCAGTACGGGTTGTAGGCAAGGTTAAAATCGACGTGGAAGCGGTTGTCGCCCAGCGCCTCCGGTTCCAGATAGCGCCCTCCGCTATAGGTTTCCGTGCCCGCCCCGGCATCGGCAAACGGCAGGAAGAAGCCATGTGGCCCGGCATATACCGTCAAGCGCGCCGTCTCGCCTTCGACCTGAAACACAAACTCGCCGTAACGGCGGTAGCGCTGGCGATCGCCCGATGACATCTCGAACAGCACGTCTTCCTGTTGCGCGAACGGCTCGACCGTCACAATCAGATTGACGTCGGGATTCGGCGGGTAGTAGCTCAGGCCCGTAAAGGTTTCCTGCTGTTCCGGCGTCAGCGGCGAATAGGCGCTGCTCTTGAAAAATTCATCCTTCTCACGCCTGAACGCGAGCAATGCTTCCGTATCCATAACAGGCGAACTCCTCCAACTCCTCGGACTACCATCGTACCCAATGCCCGCCACGCGAGGGAATCAAAACGGCTCACCGCGTCGATGAGCCGCTTTATTCAGGCGATGGAACAGGAACCTTCACGCGAACCATTCCGAACGAACCTCATCAGCGCGCAAGCGTTACCGCTTTCGCAGAATCTTCTCCATCGCTTTGCCCTTTGCCAGCTCATCGATCAGCTTATCCAGATAGCGGATCAACTGCATCGTTGGTTCTTCGATGTCTTCCACCCGAATGCCGCAGATCACGCCTTTGATCAGCGTTCGCGCCGGGTTCAGCCGGGGCGCTTGTGCAAAGAAGGTTTCAAAGTCGGTTTGTTTTTCCAGTTGCGCTTCCAGCGCTTCCTGACTGTAGCCTGTCAGCCAGCGGATGATTTCATCGACTTCCGCTTTCGTGCGCCCTTTTTTCTCTGCCTTGGCAACATAGTGTGGATAGACGCTCGCAACGCTCGTGGTATAGATCCGATGTTTTAACATGACACCTTCCCGCTTTCATGGCCTGAATCATTTTAGTACAGGAATACAGCAGGGCATATGAACCGGCCCGGCGGCCTGCTTAAGCAAGACCAAGTGGCACGCTCTCGTTCGCGTTGAAACGGGCAATGAAAGGCGGCTGAGCAAAAAAAGCGGGGCCGAAAACCCCGGCAGTGACGAATGTTAGAGCGGAACCAATTTAACGGCCGCTTCCTGAGTAGAAAGCGGCCGTTGCATGAGGCGGAGAAGGTGGGATTCGAACCCACGGTAGCTTCATCAGCTACACCCGTTTTCGAGACGGGCCCGTTCAACCACTCCGGCACCTCTCCGTATGATTGATGGCGCGCTATGGCTTTCGCAACCGGCTAAAAAACGCTCGCAACTGCTCGGCAGCTTCCCCGGCCAGAATGCCATAATCGACATCGACCCGGTGATTGAGCTTTGGATGCCGCACGACGTCCATGATGCTGCCCGCCGCGCCCGCTTTCGGGTCAATCGTCGCGCAGACCAGCCGCGGCAGCCGGGCCAAAACCATCGCTCCCGCGCACATGGCGCATGGTTCGAGCGTGCAGTAGAGCGTCACACCGTCGAGCCGCCAGCTTCCCAGTCGCCGCGCCGCTTCGCGGATGGCGATCATTTCGGCATGTGCCGTCGGGTCGTTGTCAAGCTCTCGCCGGTTATGCCCGCGCCCGATGATTTCACCGTTGAGAACAGCGATCGCCCCAACCGGCACATCGCCATGTTCGGGCGCTTTGGCCGCTTCTTCCAGCGCCAGGCGCATCCAGCCCGCGTCGTCCATTCCGCCTCATTCTAACAGATCGCCCCGCGCATGGGAAGATCAAAATAGCGATAGCTGCTGTAGACCAAACGGCGCTTCCCCACCCGGCGTGTCCGGCGGTTCGTCCCCGGCTTCTTCTTCCTCAGGCTCCGGTTCTGCTACCGAGGTTTCCACAGCCTGCGGCTCCGGTTCGGGCTTCGGGCGCTCCAGCACGTTCATGTCCGGCACAAAGTCATCGGCCACGTGTTCGGCGCGCATCGTCGCCCGTACGTAAAGCTCGCGCAGTTCCTCTTCGCCGAAGCCGACCTCGTACATGACACCGACCAGCGTTTTGAGCGTCACCTGATCGTTATTGCGAACCACCGACATATACTGAGCGCGCAGACAGTCGCGCCATTCATCGGCGAAGATGCTTCGTTCGGACATCGCCTACACCTTAAACGACTGTTTCCACTCCGGCACATCGACCTGCATATTAAAACGCGCGCGCAAGTCATCGGCGAGGGCAAAGGCGCTCTCCGGCTCGCCGTGAACCAGAAACGTGCGCCGAGGCTTGTCGCGCATGACGCCGACCCAAGCCATCAGCTCATTGCGGTCGGCATGGCCGCTGTAGCCGTTGAGCACCTCAACCTGCGCGTTGTTCCGGTATTCCTCGCCGAAAATACGAACGATCGGCGCGCGTTCGACCAGCCGCCGCCCCAGCGTATGTTCAGCCTGCCAGCCGACGATCAGCACCGTTGTACGCGGGTCTTCAATCCGGTTTTTCAGATGATGCAGAATACGCCCGGTTTCGGCCATGCCGCTGGCGCTGATGATAATAGCCGGTTCGCGCAGGAAATTCAGGCGCTTGCTGTCTTCCACCGAGCGCGTGTACGTCAGGTCGTCGAAGCCAAACGGGTCGCGCCGGCCATCGTCGCCGTCGAGGATGAACTGGCGCGTTTCGGCATCGTAACATTCCGGGTGCAGCCGGTACACGGCCGTCACATCGGTCGCCAGCGGGCTATCGACGAACACCGGCATCCTCGGAATATCGCCGGCAACAGCCAGTTGGTGCAGCGTGAACACGAGCTGCTGCGTGCGCCCGACCGCGAACGCCGGCACGACAATCGACCCGCCGCGCCGGTAGGTCTCCTGAATGATACGCTCCAACCGCTTGCTTTCATCCTCGTAAGGCGGGTGAGTGCGGTTGCCATAGGTACTTTCGAGAATCAGCAGGTCGGCCCGGTCTACGGTATCGGGATCGCGGATGATCGGAATGCCGGCGCGCCCCAGATCGCCGCTAAAGACGAGGCGCACCTCGCGCCCGGCGTCCCGGTCGTCGATATCGAGGATGACAATCGAACTGCCGAGCATATGACCGGCGTCGAGCAGCGTCAGCCAGACGCCTGGCACGATTTCCTTCGCGCGCCCGTACCCCTGATCGCGAAAGTAGTCCATGCTCCGGGTCGCGTCTTCCCGTGTGTACAGCGGCTCGATGGGCGGCTCGTTCCGGCGTTTGCGTTTCTTGTTGACAAACGCGGCGTCTTTTTCGTGGATATGGCCGCTGTCCGCCAGCATAGACGCGCACAGATCGCGCGTCGCGAACGTGGCGATAATGTCGCCTTTAAACCCCTGCTTGACGAGATTCGGCAGGTTGCCGGAATGGTCGATATGCGCGTGCGACAGAACAACGACGTCGATCTGTTTGGGATCGAACGGGAAATTCAGATTGCGGTTGTAGGTATCCGCCCGCCTGCCCTGATACAGCCCGCAGTCCAGCAGGATACGATGGCCGTTGACTTCGATCAGGTGCTGCGAACCGGTGACGGTCCGCGCCGCACCAAAGAACGTGATACGCACTGGCCTGCCTCCTTGAATGGACGAGCGTAACGCTTGCGCCGGATTGCGGCAAAAGCAGCCGGCTACTTAACGCGCTGCCGGCAGCGGCGGACGATGTCGAGCAGTTCCGGGCCATAGGTTTCCAGCCGCCACGGCCCCAACCCCTGAATGTCGCGCATGTCATCCAGCGTCTCCGGCTGGCGGTGCGCCAGCGTCCAGAGCGCCTCGCGCGAGATGATGACGTCCGATTCAACGCCGCGTTCCTGCGCGCGATTTTTGCGCCATTCGCGCAGCATGGTGTAACAATCGACGATCTCCGGGTCGGCGGCGGGCGAGCGCTCCGGCGGATCGGGCAGGCGCGCCTTGCTGCCGCGTTCGATAGCGCGCAACAGCGCCCGCCCATAGCGCCGAACCTGCGCGGCAGTCATCCCCGGAACGCCGCGTAAGTCGCCGTTCGTCTGCGGCGCGATAGTGGCAAGCTGCACCAGCGTCTTGTCGGTGAAAATCTTGAACGGCGGCAGGTCGCGCTTTTCGGCAATCTGTTCGCGCAGCAGGTACAACTCGCGCAGAATCGCCATTTGCCGCCGCGTCAGTTGGTTGGGCAGGCCGATGCGCCAGTAACCTTCCGGGTCGAAACTGGTGTCGGGCGTCGTGACCTGCGTCGCCTCATGGAATGCCTCCTGAGCTTCGCCCCACCGATCCAATCGGGTCAATTCATCGGCCAGCCGGTCGCGCAGCACGGGCAAATAGTGCGTGTCCATCTGCGCGTAAAGCAGGCTATCAGGCGGCAGCGGGCGCTGGCCCCAATCGTCTCGCTGGTGACTCTTGTCGATCTCGACATCCAAAAACTCGGACAACAGGCTCCCAAGCCCGACCTGTTTGTGACCACATACGCGCGCCGCGACCATGGTGTCGAACAGATTATTCACCACAAAACCATAATCACGCCGCAGGCAGATCAGATCATACTCGGCAGCGTGAAAAACCTTCTCGACCGCCGGATCTGCCAGCAGCGGCCCAAGCGGCTGCATGTCTGCGATGATCAGCGGGTCGATGATGTAATCCTCGGTTCGGGTGGAAATCTGTATGAGGCAGACACGCTCGCGATAGGCATAAAGACTGTTCGACTCGGTATCAACCGCTACCAGAGGTTCGTTTCGCAGCCGCTCGGCAAGGCGCGCCAGATCCTCATATTTGCGGATGTATTTTGCCGGGTTCAGAAGCCGTTCCATTCCTTTCCTTCTTAAATAGCCAATTCTTCTTATAACCAGTGTCGATAGCGGAAAAAGGCCAGCATGCCGATCGCGATGAGCAACAGGATACCATTGATGATCAGGAACGACTGCGGGTGGTCGGCAAACGGCAACTGGCTGATATTCATCCCGTAAATACTTGAGATCAGCGTCAGCGGAAGCATGATAACAGAAATAACCGTCAGAATGCGCATGACTTCGTTGACGCGATTGGTAATCAGCGTATCGGCGGTTTCCGCGAGACCGGCGATAATCTCATAATCTTCGTCGATGATGTCGCGCGCCTTGTACAGGTGGTCAAGAATGTCGCCGAAATACTCGTCCAGATCTTCCTGAATGATCGGACGTTCCTTGCGCTCCAGATTTTCAAGGATCGGAACCTGCTGGCGAATGATCCGGCGCAGGGCGATGATGTCGCGGCGCACCAGCGCAATATCGCGGATCAGCGTGCGCGCATTGGCGGCGAAAATCGTCTCCTCAATCGCGCGGATATTCCCGTCAACCTTACGCAGCATCGGGAAAAAATAATCGACGAGCTTGTCCAGAATATCGTAGAAAGCGTGACTCGATCCTTTTCCCAGGAGCCGGTGCAGCGCTTCCGGGTTTTCTTCGCACTGGCGAAAAAGCTGGTTGAGCGGTTTGAGCGTGCCATCATGAACGGTGATGACGTAGCCGCGCCCGACAAAAAAATCAACTTCGCGCGGGCGAGACAGGCGCTTGTTTTCGTCCCATAACGGAAAATGCATAACGATAAAAATATAGTCGTCGTTGTCGTCGATCTTTGGCCGCTCCAGCTGGCTGAGCACGTCTTCGAGGTTCAGAGGATGGATGTAGGGATAGGCTCGCCGCAAGGAATCAACATCCGCCGGCGTGGGGTTGACGATGTTTATCCAGGTCGCGCGCGGCGTTGAGAGCTGGTAGATGGCCATGCGGTAATTATCATCCCTGCACGCAGACGCAACAAGTTCAGATTTCGGCGCAGGCAATGGCGCGAAAAAGCCGCCCGGCGCATCATGGTGTGTAGATAGCCATCAGATCGCGCGCCACTACGCCATGATGGGCCGGAGAAACCCTCCCTGCCCCCTGCTCTCACAGCGTCGCATTTGCCCCGTTTTCGCCGCGCCGGCCTTTTGACACACCCGGATGCTTGTGATATATTTTACAAAATCTGCGGCCTCGTAATATCGCCCTTCGTCGCCCGCGGTATATGTTGTTGCCCAGAGATTAGCTATAATCGCGCATATCGTCGCCCGCGATATTCACTGTGGTTTCGCCCGGATGACAGACGGCAACCAGCGACACACACCGCACACGGCGCGCCTGTACGTGTCACGCGGTAGTGGCGGGATGAATATGTGCAGGCACAGCGACCGTAGGACGTGTGGCGTCGAGCACTTAACAACTGGTTTCGAGGAGGATTGACGTTAATGTCTACAGTGACCGCAGCCGAAGGTCAACCACGTGCGGCAGCGCGCCGTGGCGCCGCAGCGGAAGTACAGGTAAGTACGCCAAGCCGGCGTGAATTTCTGTATTACATCTGGGGCGCTTCGATGGCCCTGCTGCTGGGTCAGGCGACCGCAGGGCTGATCTGGTTCGCACTGCCCCGATTTAAAGAGGGCACGTTCGGAGGTATTTTTACCTTCTCGCCAGAGAGCTTCCCCGCCACGCCGGGTAGCGCGCCGGTTTCGCAGCCGGAAGGTCGTTTCCACATTGTCCACACGGAAGATGATGGCGTGCTGACGCTTTACGGTGTTTGCACGCACTTGGGCTGCCTGCCGAAGTGGGAAAACGACCGTTTTGCCTGCCCGTGCCACGGTTCACAGTTTACTCTGGAGGGCAACTATATTACGGGTCCCGCGCCGCGCGGGCTGGACCTGTTCCGCACGATTGTCACCTTTGACGATGGCACGGTCGAAGAAACCGTTGCCGCGGACAGCCGCGACGGCAAGGATTATGCTATCAAATTGAACGGCCGGCAGATCGTTAAAATTGAAGTTGACACCGGCGCCCGCATCCGGCGTCCTGGTCACGCTTAACCTGTCCAGCGCGCGAAAGAGGTTCCATTGAACGAAGAGGAGAGGAGTTCATGACGGTACTCCCATTCCCATCATTCCTGGATGATGTGAAGGAAAAGGGATTGAAGCGGGCCGTCTTTGAGGGTGTCAACGAAGTGACCGAGCGCGTCACGGCGGGCATGAACCTTCAGGACATCCGCGAGGCGCTGCGCGGCGAAGCCCCAAGCCGCAAACCGAACCCACGCCTGACGCCACACGCGGACGGGTTCTGGCTGCACATGCGCCCCAGCTACTTCAACCGTGAGGTGACGGGCCTGTATCCCACGTTCCGGCTCGGGTGGCTGTCAACCTATTTTGTCTTCTTTGAAACCATCACGGGCATGTTCCTGATGATCTACTATACGCCCTCGCCCGAGGTCGCGTATGAGAACATGCTCAACATTCTCTCGAACGTGCCGCTGGGCCAGTTCGTGCGCGACCTGCACCGGCTGGGCGCGGAAGCGATGGTGCTCATCGTCACGCTTCACATGCTGAGAACGTTCCTCACCGCCAGCTACAAGCGCCCGCGTGGCTTCACATGGGCCACCGGCGTCGTGCTGCTGCTGGCGACGCTGTTCCTCAGCTTCAGCGGCTATCTGCTGCCGTGGGACCAACTGGCGCTCTGGGCGGTGACGATCGGCGCAAGTATGGCGGAAGCAGTGCCGCCGGAAATCGTCGGTACAAACGTCAACCTGCTGCTGCGCGGCGGCCCTGAAATCGGCGCGAACGGTCTGTTGCGCTTCTATCTGCTGCACGTTCTGGCTGTGCCGGCGCTGCTGTTCGTCTTCACCGGCGTGCATTACTACAAGGTCATCATTCACGGCCACAGCCTGCCGCCGAAAGCCGAAAACATCGGCGAGGACACGGCCAAGCGCGTGCCGCTGGACAAGCGCGTCTACTTCATTCCCGACATTCTGACCAGCGAGATCATGTGGATCGGCGTGACCACGTTCATCCTCGTGGTGCTGTGCACGTGGTTCTATCATGCGCCGCTGGAAGCGCACGCCGACCCGCAGGTGACGCCGCTTGGCACAACCGCGCCGTGGTACTTCCTGTGGATTCAGGGCGCGCTGAAGCTCGGCGACAAGACGTTCTGGGGCGTCATCTTCCCCGGTCTGGTCTTCACGTTCCTGATCTTCCTGCCCTACATCGACACGGGCGTCAGCCGCCGTTTCGCGCATCGCCGCTTCATGCTGACCCTCGGCTTCCTGCTGATGTCCGCCACAGTGGTGCTCAGCTACATGGGGTTGCCGGAATTTGGCGTGGCGACCGCAGCCGAACAGGCGGTGCTGCACGAACTGACCATGTCGCCTGCCCACAACCACATGGGCAAGCTGCTGCCCGTGCCTTATGAGCAACTGCCGGTCGGCGCGTACACAACACGCCAGATCGAAGCCGGGCCGGAAGAGGCCGCGGCGGCCGTGGCAGCCTTCAACGAGGAACTGGAAGCGACCGGTTTGGGAGCGACGCTGCTTCAGGAATTGCAGCAGACGCACAAGCTCGACATCGCTTCGCTGCGGTTCTCCACCGTCCCCGCGGACGCGCCGGAACTGTACAAGGTGCTTGAATTCTTCGAGCACGAGCTGGATGCCCATGAAGCTGAACTGCGTAATGCCGTCGGTATGCTCGTCATCACGCAGAACCAGCCGAACCTGAAACGCATCGACGCGCTGATCATGTGGAACCCGGTCGAGGAAGAAACGGCCGACGAAACCCTGCAGAACGCGGCGCAAACGGGCGAAGCGGAACAGCCTTTCCGGATTTTCGCGCAGCACATCTTTATCCATGCGGACTCGAATTACTTTGCAGCACCGGGAGCCTAGCGAATGTTCCAGAGACTGCTGATCGAAAAAATGGAGCATCGCATCATCGTCGGCACGCTGTCTTTCCTAGGCATCATGGTGCTGACGGGCTGGATCGCCATCAACGAAGGCGGGCGTATGCGCTCGTTTGAGCGGCAATTCCTCGCCCGCTCCATCGAGCGCGGCGGGCAACTGTTCGCGGCGAACTGTTCAGAGTGTCACGGTCTGGATGGCCGCGGGCTGACCGGAGCCGCGCCTGCCCTGAACAACCCGCAGCTTTTCGGCCACGACTACCTCGCGCCCATCCGGGCCGAGATGGAGCAGCTTCAGGCCGAGCGCGAGATTGAAGGGCTGGACGAAGCGCGCGCCGCCGAGATCGACGCGCGCCTGCAGGAACTGCAGGCCGAACGCGACGCCTTCCTGGCGCAGATCCAGCCGGCGATTGACAAGGGCTACGACCCGGACCAACCCTCGCGCCTGCAACAGGTCGGCTGGGGTGGCCCGCAGGATGCCTTCATCTACACCACGCTGGTTCATGGGCGTCCGACCAGCATCAGCTACTGGCCTCGCCCGATGGCGGCATGGTCACAAACGGCCGGCGGCCCGCTGCGTAACGACCAGATTCAGGATCTGGTGAACTACATCCAGAACTGGGATAAGGGCGATAACTGGACCGTTGAAGACCTGCTCGCCGTCAACCAGTTCGCCAAGGTTCCGGGCGAAGGCGGCGGCGCGGTGGCCGAAGGCGAAGAACCCGCCGGCGACGACGTTCAGGCGATCGTAGCCGCACTCGAAAACATCACCGGCGACCCGGTAAACGGCCAGTCGCTGTACTCGGCGCAGGGCTGCGCGGGCTGCCATGCCGGCGGCATCGTCGGCCCGGCGACCGAAGGCACATGGACGCGCATCGAAGAAGAACGGCTGCAGGACCCGGCGCTGGCCGGTTACACAGCGCTGGAATACGCGGTTGAGAGCATCGTGCATCCCAACCAATACATTGTGCCCGGCTTCAGCGCGACCATGCCGACCTACTTCGGCGAACGGCTGACGGTACAGCAGATTGGCGACCTGATCGCTTACCTGCAAAGCCAGGACCAGCCGGCGGAGTAATCCGAACCGGCGTCATCACGACCAGTCGCAAGCCCGCCTGATCGTGGGCGGGCTTCAGCGAGAAGCTGTCCGAGATTAAACCCCTGGCGTCGCTGCCGGGGGTTTTTAATCGCAGGCAGCGCGGTACAATAGGCGGTAGTTTAACCATCAGCGATCATCGGGGAAAACGATCTATGCGAGCGTCTGTTACGCTAAATCGGGTCATCATTCTTGCCGTATTCGCCCTCATGCTGGCCAGCGCTTCGCTCGTTACGGCTCAGGAAGCAGCCACGGCCGCAGCCGAAAACACGGGCGAACCGGCTCTGCAGGGCGTCTCGACGCTCATGTTTCTTCTGGGGATCGCCGCCGTCGGCGCGGTCGGCGTGATCTGGTACATGCAGGAACGCTCAAAGAGCGGTGACGAAACTCCCTGAAAACCGTGGCATCCTGCCCAATCAGGGGGTAGTTGATGCCAGTACAATAAGCTTGATTCATCGGTCAGACATAAGACGCGTCGCGCGGCGCGTTTAGCACGGAGGACCAAGTTCATGGCACAAGCGACCTGGGAAAAGGGTCAGAATGCCGAAGCCCTGCGCCTGGCAAAGCCAGCCGGCGGCAGGCGCAAATTCCTTTTCGGCGGCTTGCTCATCCTGGTCGCGATCATCTACTTGATCGCATCGGGCACGATGGCCGGGGCGCAGTATTTCATCACCGTCGACGAAGTGGTGAATAACCCGGAATACATCGGCCAGACGGTGAGGATTTCCGGCGTCGTGCTGGGCGACACGATCGAATATGACAGCGAAAACCTGCTGATCGACTTCACCATCGCCCACATCCCCAGCGAGTTTGACGATCTGGCGACCGCGCTCTACGTAGCGGCGAACAATCCCGACGCCACGCGGCTGGCCGTGCACATCGAAAATCAGGTCAAGCCGGACCTGCTGCAGCACGAAGCGCAGGCCATTTTGACCGGCAAGCTCGGCGAGGACGGCGTCTTCTATGCCACCGAACTGCTGCTGAAGTGCCCCAGCCGGTTCATCGAAAGCGGCCCCGACGGCGCAATGCTGGAGTCGGGCGCGTGACATGCTGGCAGAAGTCGGTTTTGTCGCTGTTCTGCTCGCGTTTGCAGCCGCCCTCTATGCCATCGTAGCTTCCGTTCTTGGAGCCCGGCGGCATCATGAGGCGCTCGTGCTGAGCGCCCGCAACGCCGGTATTTTCGTTTTCGTCCTCGTGCTGGTCGCCAGTGTGGCGCTGCTCGTCGCGCTCATGACCGAGCAGTATCAGATCAGCTATGTGTGGGCTGTCACTGATCCGGCGACGCCGGATTTCTTCCGCTTCACCGCCTTGTGGGGATCGCAGGAAGGTTCGCTGCTGTTCTGGAACCTGATCATGAGCGGTTTCACGGCGGCGGCCCTCGTCATGAACTGGCGCAGCCAGCGGCGATTAATGCCCTACGTCATCGCCTATACCATGGCGACACTGGCATTCTTCCTCGGGCTGGTGCTGTTTCTGGAGAACCCGTTTACGCGCTACTGGATCGGCCCGGATAACCGGGTGGTCGAATCGGTGCTGATGCCCGCAGGCGCGCGCGCGCCGCAGTACGCGACACTCGCCCAGAGCGCCAACGGCCTCAATCCACTGCTGCGCCACTTCGGCATGATCATCCACCCGCCGATGCTCTATCTCGGCTTCACGGGGTTTGTCATCCCATTCGCGTTCGCCATGGCCGCGCTCGCTTCCGGCGATCTGTCGACCAACTGGATCAAGGCCACGCGCCGCTGGTCGCTGATCGCATGGATTTTCCTGAGCCTCGGCCTGATCCTCGGCGGGCGCTGGGCCTACGACGTGCTCGGCTGGGGAGGCTACTGGGGTTGGGACCCGGTCGAAAACGCTGCCCTGCTGCCATGGCTGATCGGCACGGCCTTTCTGCACAGCGTCATGATTCAGGAAAAACGCGGCATGTTGAAAGTCTGGAACATGCTGCTGGTCATCCTGACGTTTTCCGCCGTCATTTTCGGCACATTTGCTACCCGCAGCGGTCTGGTCGAAAGCGTGCATAGCTTCGCCGAAAGCGGCATCGGCTTCCCGATGTTCGCTTTCTGGGCGCTGGTCACGTTGATTTCGGTCGGCCTGATCCTGTGGCGCTGGAACCGGGGCGAACTGCGCGACGAGCATCAATTCACCAGCCTGCTGGGACGCGAGTCGCTGTTCGTGCTCAACAACGTCATTTTCGTTGCCCTGTTCTTCGCCATCTTCTGGGGCAGCTTCGGCGCGCCGATCATTTCGGAACTCTTCATCGGCGTCAATATCACGCTGGGTGTTGAATACTTCACTCAGGTAACGCCGCCGCTGTTTCTGGCGATGTACGTGCTGATGGGCGTCGCGCCGTTGTCCGCGTGGGGCGCGACCTCGCTCCGGCGGCTGGGCCGGTCGCTGGCGGTTCCGATCGCCATGACGCTGATCTTCGCCCTCGCCCTACTGCTGCTCGGCGTTCGCAGCGCGGGCGCGCTCGCCGGTTACGCGGTCGTCGCGTTCGCCGGTTTCGTCGCGCTCTTTGAAACCTATCGCGGCGCGAAGGCCCGGCGGAACAATCTGGGCGAGTCGTGGCCCGCTGCCGCGCTGGCGCTGTTCGCCCGCAACCGGCGGCGCTACGGCGGTTACATCGTGCATCTGGGCATCACCGTCATCGGCATTGGCGTCATCGGCAGCACGCTGTACCAGCAGGAAACCCAGCAAACGCTGGCCCCCGGCGACACGCTGCAACTGGCCGGCTATACCATGCGCTACGACGATCTGGTCCACGCCATCGCCGAAGACGGACGCAGCATGACCATCGCCAATGTCACCGTCAGCCGGGACGGGAACGAGGTTGCCCGCCTGCGCCCCCGGCAGGACCTGTATCCCGACATGCCGATGACGATTGCCGGCGCGACCAGCCCCTTCCCCGGCACGGACGACTTTTACGTGCTGCTCGTCGGCTGGAACGACAGCGGCAGCGCCGTGACGTTCAAGGTCTATTACAACCCGTTGATCAATCTGGTCTGGTGGGGCGGCCTGATCCTGATCATCGGCACGCTGGTCGCCGCATGGAAAGACGAGCCGGCGCCGGTTTACGCCCGCCAGCGGGTTTCAAGTGATGGCAAAGCTCCGGTAGCGGCCGCCTAGCGCTGCCGGGATAACGTCATTGTGGATGAGGTTTAATGTTAGCCATGGCTCACCTTGCCCGAAGATTTGCGTCTGAGCGCGCGCCTGCCCCGCCGCTGGTGGCCGGCCTGTTGCTGCTGGCGCTGTTGCTGGCGGCCATACCCGCGCTGGCGCAGAATATCCCGGTCACCGACGACGAAGTGAACGCCGTCGCCCGCCGCCTGTATTGCCCGGTATGCGAAAACATTCCGCTGGACGCCTGCGGAACCCCCGCCTGCATTCAATGGCGGGCGGAAATCCGCGCGCAGCTTGAAGCGGGACGCACGCCCGAACAGGTCATCACCGATTTCGTGCAGCGCTTTGGCGAGCGCGTCGTCGGCACGCCACAGGACCCGATGCTGCGCGCGCTGTCACTGGTGACGCCATGGCTGCTGGCAGCGGTGGCTCTGGTCGTGGCGGGCACGACCGTGTATCGCTGGCGCAGGCGCGGCGAGGCAGCGCAGACCGCCAGCCCCACGCCCCCGGCCAGCCACCGGGATGACGCTTACTACCGCGAACGACTGGAAGCCGACCTTCGGGCGCGGCGCTAACGCCGGACGGTGAAAACGCCATGACACAGGAAAGCTCTCTCATTGAACTGCTCGATGAACCCCAACCCCCGGTGAAAAAACGCGGGCTTGGCCTCGGTTCGATTGTCCTGCTCGGCGCGATTGTCGTCGTCGCCGCCATTTTCGGCCTCGCGCTTGCGCGCCAGAAGCAGACGCAGCCCACCGCCGGCGCAGCGCCCGATTTCACCGTCACCACATTTGACGGCGAGACGATCCGCCTGAGCGACCTGCGCGGCCAGATCGTGGTCCTCAATTTCTGGGCAAGCTGGTGCGGCCCGTGCGAACAGGAGGCCCCGGCGCTCGAAGCCATCTGGCAGCGCTACCGCGATCAGGACGTCGTCGTTCTGGGCATCGCCTACGTCGATAACCCCAGCAACTCGCTCCAGTTCATCGAAAGATTCGGGCTGACTTACCCGAACGCGCCCGATGCCGGCACGGTGATTTCCGACGCTTACAATATTCAGGGCGTCCCCGAAACGTTCATCATCGACCGGGATGGCAATATCACCGAATTCATCCTCGCGCAGGTCACCGAACAGGGTTTGACCGCGTCGCTGGACCGGCTGCTGAGGGCGAGTTAGCATGAGTATCGAAGGTCTAATCGGCGCTCTTGTGCTCGTGGCCCTGACCGTCGTCTGGATCGGCGCGCCGCTCCTGCGCGGTCAGGCGGCACGGCCAACGCCCGACCGGGCGCAGCAGAAACGGCGCGAGCGCCTGCTGGCGATGTACGAACAGGTCATCACCAACCTTCGCGATCTGGATGAGGATTTCGCGACCGGCAAAATCGCGGAAGCGGATTATCAAATCGAACGCGAAGAGGCGGTTCAGCGCGGCATTCAGGTGCTGAAAGCGCTCGACACGCTGGACGCGCAGCCGGCTCCGGCAGCGCCGTATGTCGACGATGCCACGCTCGACCGCGAAATTGACGAGGCGATTGAGGCGGCAGTCGCCGCGCACCGCAACCATTAAGGGCAGGCTATTGACGAGGCAAGATTTCGGCAGGCACGGCGCTTTTGCGCTGTACCTGAGTATCGCCGCGCTTTTTCTCGCCGCGTGCGCCGGGCTGGGCGGCGAACCGCGTATTGTCGCCACGCAGCTTCCCGCAACCCGCGCGGCTCAGGTCGCGAGCTATCCGTCCGAACCGCCGGACATCGCTCGCGGCGCGGCCATTTTTGTCGAACACTGCGCCGAGTGCCACGGGCCTGACGGCAGCGGCAACGGTGAACTGGTCGTGTCGGGGCAGGTTCCCGCCCCGCCCGATTTCACCGATCCGGCGACCGGGCGCGATCAGACGCCCGCCGGTTACTTTGAAGTCATCACCGAGGGCCGCCTCGAACGGCTGATGCCCCCGTGGCGCGACGCGCTGAGCGAAGCCGACCGCTGGGCCGCCGCCTACTACGTCTACACGCTCGGCTACAGCCCGGAACAAGTGGCGCTGGGGCGCGAGCGCTATGAGGCCGCGTGCGGCGAGCAGACCTGCGATGCCAGCAGCCTGACCGACCAGACCGAGGCCGCCGGCCTGTCCGACGCGGCGCTGTATGCGCTGCTCGATGGCGAACAAGACGAGCTATTGCCCGGCTTCGACGATCTGAGCGAAGAAGAACGCTGGGCGGTTGTCGCCCACCTGCGGACACTCGGTTTGCGGAACGCGGAAGCGATCGGCAGCGCGCAGGCCCCGCTGGCAACTCCCGAAGCCACCGAACTCGTAACCTCGACCGCCGTTCAGGGCCGCGTGGTGAACAGGACCGAAGGCGGCGACACCCCGGCGGATATTCCGGTGACGCTTTTCATCATCGACCCGGCCGACCCGACCAACCGGGAGGCGCTGGAAACCACTGCCGGGCCGGATGGCCGTTTCGCCTTCGAGGACGTGCCGGTCGATCCCGCGCGCAGCTACATCGCCGGCGCAGTCTACCGCGAACGCACCTTCACCGGCGACCTGATCGAGGGTGAGGACCTGCCCGGCGCTGGCGACCTCGAAATCCCGATCTACGAACTGACGGAAGACCCGACGGTCATCACCATCACGGCGATGACGACGCAGGTCGATGCGATCGGCGACGGGCTTCAGGTATTGCAGGAAGTGGTCTTTGAAAACGCCTCCGACCGGCTGTACACCAACAGTCTGGAGGTCGGCGAAGGCATCTACGCCTCGGTCGTCGTCGGGCTGCCGCCGGGCGCGGTCGGTCTGGCGTTCCCGGATGCGCCCAATCGCTATGTGGTGAGTCAGGAACAGCAGGTCATCGTCGATACCATCCCCGTCCGGCCCGGCCAGCCGCATGTCGTGCGCTTCAGCTACTTCGTGCCCTATGACGACGGCGCAGTCATCGAGCAGCCCGTCTATTATCGCCTCGACGGTCTGGTGCGCCTGTTCGTCTATCCCGAAAGTCTGGTGGTGAGCAGCGACCAGCTACAGCCGGAAGCCCCGCAGGCGCTGCAGAGCCGGACGTATGAAGTGCTGGCCGGGGAACTGGCGCTCCGCGCGGGCGAGGCGGTGCGGTACGAACTGAGCGGCCAGCCGGTGGAAACCGCGAGCCAGTCCACGCCGGTCAATGCGGACACGCCGCTGGTACTCATCATCGGTCTGATCGCCGAAGCGCTGCTGATCGCCGGCCTGCTGTTCTGGTATTTCCGGCGGCAGCAGCGGCGGGCGAAGGCCTCGGATCGTCAGGCGCGGATTGACACGCTGGCGCGGCAGATCGCCGAGCTTGATAACCAGTACAACGCGGGGAAAATCGACGCCAACGTTTATGAGGCGCGGCGAGCGCAGCTCAAGCGGCAGATCGCCCGCCTGATGGAAGGGGAAAGCGATACCTAGCCGCCAGTCGCCGGGGTTCGCCGGAAAACCTATGACCGCACCAGACGCCATCATCCAGACCCACGCGCTCGTCAAAGCCTTTGGCCTGCAGCCCGTTTTGCGCCGGCTGGACCTGTCGATCAACCGCGGCGATTACGTGGCGTTGCTCAGCCCCAACGGCGGCGGCAAATCGACGCTGCTCCGACTGCTGGCCGGGCTGAGCAAACCGACCAGCGGGCGCATCACCGTCGGCGGCTGGGAACTGCCGGCGGAAGCGGCGGCAGTGCGCGCGCAGATCGGCATGGTCAGCCACAAGGTCCTGCTGTATGAAAACCTGAGCGCGAGAGAGAACCTGCGCTTCTTTGCCCGGCTGTACAACCTGCCGCGCGCCGAGGCCGAAGCGCGGATCGAGACGCTGCTGAAGCGGGTTGGGCTGGCGCGACGGCAGCACGACCTGGTCCGCACCTATTCGCGCGGCATGCAGCAACGCCTGAGCATCGCCCGCGCCCTGCTCCACGACCCGCACGTTCTACTGTTCGACGAACCCTACACCGGCCTCGATCAGGACGCTTCGAGGGCGCTGGACGAACTGCTGGCGGAAGCGCACGACGAAGGGCATACCATCGTCATGGCGACGCACGACCTGAACCGCGCGGCCACGCTGGCCAGCCGCGTCGTCATTCTGGCGCGAGGCGCGGTTGGCTTCGACCGGCCCAGCGCCGAACTGACGCCCGCGTCGCTGGCGGCAGCCTACAGCGAAGTAACCGGCATGGTGACCGCCCGATGAAAACGCCGTTTCTGCACAGCGTCGCCTCCATCGTTCGCAAGGATTTGCTGGTCGAACTGCGAAGCCGCGAACTGATCACCTCGATGGCGCTGTTCGCGCTGCTCAGCATCCTGATTTTCAGTTTCGCGCTGGAACTGGACCGCATCGCGCGGGAGGAAGCCATCGCGGGCGTGCTGTGGGTCACGGTCGTTTTCGCCAGCGTGCTCGGCCTCAACCGCAGCATGGCGATGGAACGCGATCAGGGCAATCTCGACGCCATGCTGCTGGCCCCGATCGACCGTTCGGCGATTTTCGCAGGCAAACTGGCCGGCAATCTGGTGTTTTCGCTGGTCGTCGGGCTGGCGCTGCTGCCGCTGATGACGGTGCTTTACAATCGTTCGCTGCTGGAAGGATGGCTGCTGGTCGTGCTGCTGCTCGGCGCGACCGGCTTTTCGACCGTCGGCACGCTGCTGGCCACCATGACCGTGCAGACGCGCGCGCGCGAGTCGCTGCTGCCGATCGTCATGCTGCCGATCGCGCTGCCGGTGCTGCTGGCAGCAGTGCGCGCCTCGACCAGCATCCTCACCGGCAGCCCGTTTGAGGACTGGATCGCGTGGCCGCAAATCCTGCTGGTGCTCGATGTCATCTATCTCGTGCTGTGCTTCCTGCTGTTCGAGTTCGTCATCGAGGAATAAGACAGGACGAAAGGCGCGAAGTTTTCATAGATTTTATCGTAATTTCCTGTAGCATTTCTCAGATTTCGTATGCTAACATGAGGGAACATTGCAGGTGTTCAGGGAGTAGTTGATGAGTGCTGCAAATCAGATTTCGGCGTCCGTTCGCCCGGTAGACGTCGCGGTGGAAACGCGCCCGCTACCTCGCTTGCTGGCCGGCCTGACCGTCGTCACCATTCTCGGGGTCATCGCCGGGCTGTACATGGCGCTGGTCTACGCCGGGACCGACATCGATCAGGGCGACGTCCAGCGGCTTTTCTATATCCACATGCCGGCTTTCTTCGGCGCGTTCCTTGCCTTCGGCGCGACCGTGATCGGCGGCATTATGTATCTCCGCACGCGCCACGAAAAATGGGACGTGCTGGCGGTCTCCGGCGTGGAGATCGGCATGGCGTTCGCGATCATCAACCTCGTCACCGGCTCCATCTGGGCGCGCCCCATCTGGAACACGTGGTGGACGTGGGACCCGCGACTGACGTCCGAAGCGATCATGGTCCTGACCTACGCCGCCTACATGATGCTGCGTAACGGCATCGAAAACCCGGAGCAGCGGCGGCGTTTCAGCGCCGTCTATGGCATTCTGGCCTTCGTGACCGTGATCGTCACGCTCGTCATCATCCGTATCCGCCCGGACACCATCCATCCGGCAGTCATCGGCGCAAGCCCGCAGAACGCGCAGGGTACGTTCGAGCTACAGGCGACGCCGGGCGTGAGCGCGGCGCTGGGCGTCAACATGCTCGTCTGGGGGCTGCTACTGCCGGTCACGCTGCTGTGGTATCGCATCCGGCTCGAAAATTTTGCGCTGCACGTCGACGCGCTGAAGGCGCGGCTGCTGGAGCGCTAGGAGAAAATCATGCCAACACCACCGGACACCGGTTCGTATCTCATACTCGGTCTGGCAGTGATCGCCGTCATCATGGCCATCCTGCTCGCCAGCATGGCCATCCGCTACCGCAACCTGCGGAAAGACGTCGAGACCATTCGCCGCCTCGAAACAGAGCTATAACGCGCGGCCCCGCAGCCAAAGTCCCTCTCCCGCATGGAAAGGGACTTTTTCTTTCTCTCGCGCCGCCTCAGGTCGCGCTTTCCTGTTCCTTGACCATGACGATGACGCGCAGGCCGAACAGCCGGAACGGGAGCACCGGCAGCAGCTTCAGCTTAAGCGCGACTGGCGCGGCGAAAAACGAAATCCGCCGGAAGCCAAAGCGGCGGTAATAAGGCTCCATGCGATCGCGGCACAGCAGGTACAGCGGCAGTCCGGCCTCGGCCTCCAGCGCGGAAATCAGCCGGGCGGCGATGCCCCGGCCCCGGTACGCCGGCAGCACGACCAGACTGCCTAACTCGCGGCAGCCACGCAGCGGCTTGACCTGACCGATGCCGACAATCTGACCGTCCTCCTCGGCAACGAGAAAGTTCTGCCAGTGGATCGACGTCGGGTCGAGCCTCTCGCGTAAAATCATGCGCCGGATCGCCGGCCCGTCTTTCGCCGTCGCCCGCCTCAGCCGGGTCATATTGCGCCAGCCCTGCCAGCCGTTATACTTTTCCGCATGCCGCTTCGATTGTACATCGCGTCACTGCTGTTGCTGCTGGTCGCCGCCTGCCAGCCCGCCGTCGAGGCTCCGCCTGCGCCGACCGTCATCCCATTCCCCACGATGACGCCGGGACGCCTGCTGCGCGGCGCGCTGCCAACCGTCGAAGCGAACGCCAACGCGGCGGGGCTGGCCAACCCGGCGACCGCCGTAGCGCTGGCCAACCGCCCGACCCCGACGCCGGATTACAGCCATTGCCCACCCCCGGCGACGACGAGCCTGCCCCCGCTGCCGGACACCGGGCGCGCCATGGCCGAAGCCATCACCCGCTTCCTGTCGGAGGGCGGCGCTCCGGCGACGCTGGAAAGCCGCCTGCGTAACGACTGGGACGTGCTGGGCGAAAACGGTCTGGTGCGCGCCGATTTCGACCTGACCGGCGAAGGCGCAAGCGACGTGATCGTGGCCTACCAAACGCCCGACGAAGGCGGCATGTTGCTGATCCTGTCGTGCGGGGATGGTCGCTACGTCCCGCGCTACCAGTATGCGGGCGGGGACAGCGCCCCGCAGATCATCCAGATCGGCGACATGACCTTCGACAACAGCCCGGAGCTGCTGTTCGTGGCCACGACCTGTGAGAGCGGCAGCCGGTGTCGCCACAACACCGAGCTTGTCACGTGGAGCAGCCAGCTAGGCCGCTTTGTCAGCCTGCTCGGCAGCGACATCGTCGCCGAGGTGCTGCCAACGGTCAGCGACATGGACAACGATCAAATCGCCGAGATCGTGCTGCAGTTCACCAACGCGGGCAACGCCACCACCGGCCCGCTTCGCACCGGCATGACGATTTACGACTGGAACGGCGCGGCCTATGTGCAGTCCATTACGCAGCTAGACCCGCCGCGCTTCCGCATTCAGGTCATTCACGAGGCCGACCGCCTGCTCAACCGGCTGAACGCGCACGATGCCATTCCCCTCTACCGGCTGGCGCTGGACGATGCCAGCCTTGAGCCATGGCTCAACGACGAAGGGCCGGTGCTGGAAAGCTATGCCCTCTATCGCCTGCTGCTGGCCCATGCCTACCTTGACGATGGCGGGGTGCTGGAAGCCTATCAGACCATTCTGGATCGCTTCCCGGATACCGAAACCGCGCCCGTCTATGCGCCGCTGGCGACGGCCTTCTGGAACGCCTTTCAGGTCACGAACAACCTCCGCAGCGCGTGTCTGGAAGTCCACGAATTCATCCAGACGCGGCCTGAAGCGGTCGATTTGCTCAATCGCTATGGTGAGCGCAGCCCGACGGCGACGCCGCAGACGATTTGCCCCTTCTGACGCGCCCGCCGGAGCAGCAACGGTCAAACGCGCTGCTTGATAAACGCCGCACGCGGGTGTTACACTCGACGCCTGCCTTTGGAAATATCCTGACCACTGTACGCCCGGAACATCTCCCCACGACGCCGCATCCAGACATCGCCGGCGCAGGCAAGCTGACGGGTGGCAGTTATTTACCCGCTGCGAAGGAAAACGCATGGCCGATCTGCTTCAATATTTCACCGGACAACAAGACGCGATGGTCGAGCTGCTTCAGGCGCTCGTCAGTTACGAAACCTTTACCGCCAGCAAGCCCGATGTGGACAAGCTGGGCGCGGTCATGGAGCAGCATTTCCGCGACCTCGGCGCATCGTCGATCACGCGCATCCCGCAGGACGCGGTTGGCGACTTCCTGCTGGCGAAGTGGAACGAAGACGCGCCCGGCCGCCCGATCATGTTCCTCATCCACATCGACACCGTCTGGCCGATCGGCACGCTGGCCCAACGCCCGATCCGCATCGAGGACGGCGTGTTCTATGGGCCGGGCGCGATCGACATGAAAGGCGGCATCACCATCGTGCTGAGCGCGCTGCGCGGCCTGCGCGAGCTGGGCGAGTTTCCGAACCGGCCCATCTGGGTTCTGATGACGACCGATGAAGAAGTCGGCAGCGTGCATTCCGAACCGATCATCAAGGAGCTGGCGCAGCAGGCCGGCCTCGTGCTGGTCATGGAGCCCGCCACGCCGGAAGAAGCGATCAAGACCTCGCGCAAGGGCGTCGCCACCTTCACCATCGAGGTGGAAGGACGGCCATCCCACGCCGGCAATGCGCCGGAAAAAGGCATCAACGCCATCGTCGAACTGGCGCACCAGATCATCACGCTCAACCAGATGAACGACCTGAAGAACGGAACCTCGGTTTCCGTGACGATGGTCAGCGGCGGCACGGCGACCAATGTCATTCCCGCGCAGGCCACGGCGAAAGTCGATGTACGCACGCTGACGGTCATGGCCTACGAAGACATCACCGCCAAAATCATGGCGCTGGAACCGGTCGTGCCGGGGGCGAAAATCACCGTCACGCCGGGCCATGCGCGCGGCCCGATGGAGCGCAACGCCCGCATGATCGCCGACTTCGAGCAGCTTCGCGCTATCGGCGCGCGCATCGGCCTGCCTCCGGTCGAGGAAGCGAGCAGCGGCGGCGGCTCGGACGGCAACTTCACGGCCATGATGGGCGTCTCGACCCTCGACGGCCTCGGCCCGCAGGGCGATGGCCTGCACGCGCTGCACGAACACGTCGTGCTGTCCAGCCTGCCCCGGCGTTCGGCGCTGATCGCGGCGGTGCTGCGCGACTGGGTGTTCGACGAGAACGCGCCGAGCTAAGGGTTCCGCGCAGACTGCCCTTGCAGGCAACAGAGCACGAACGACGCCTGCCACATCCTTCATCTGCCGCAAGCTGGTGCGTTCTCGTTAAACTGCATTTGCAGGGAGAATGCATTACCTGCAGTTACAGGCTGTCGCCGTTTCAACTCCCGGTGCCACGCTTCGGGCTTCTCTCTACTCTCTCTCCTGTATGTCTGCAGATACGGGAGAGAGAGTAGCAAGACAGCCAATTCCCCGGAATGAAGGTTGCAGTCTTTCTTCCTGCTAATACCGGTAGACTGGTTGCTGAAGCGGAATACGGGCGAAGGGAAAGGCATCCGGTGGGATCGCCCTGCTTTGCGCCTGCGGAAGCTAAGCCATCATCCGGCGGAGCCGCGTTACGCCTCCGGCGCAAGACGGTCGCGCACGGCGAGTAGCTGGTCGCGGCTGACGATCGTTCGCATGGTCACGATCCAGTCGTGGATGGACGGGCTGGCATCGCGGATGGCCTGCACCGCCGGGCCAATGGGATCGCTCCCGCCCTCGCCCGGCGTTCCCGACTGGTAGCCACCGTAAAAAGCGAAGAACGCCTGATTCAGCTTGCGAAGGTGATAGCCGTTGGCAACGAACAGTTCGCGCCGTTCTTCCATATAGGCTTCGGCCTCTTCCACCTTGCCTTCTGCCAGCAGTTCGTCCACGCGCACCCGCGTTTCGTGCATGGCCATGCCGAAGTCGAAACGCGGCGGCGAAGCGGGCGGCGCGGGCGCGACGGCGATGTCATCGGTTTCGGGTTGCTCTGGCGGGCGGGGCGCAAGCTCCGGATAGTAGCGCTGCAACACCAGCGGCGCGATTTCGCGCCCGAACAGGTTGGCCGTCGTTTCGTTGATGATGCGCGCTTCCCCGGCGAAGTCGTAGCTAAAGCCCAGAGGAAAAACCAGCAGATAATGGTGTAGCCATTCATGCGCGAACACTTCAATCGCGTAAGGAATGGATGACGTTTCCAGAATCATCGAGGGATAAAGCGCGATCCCGCCCAGCGGCACGATCAACGAAGAGACGTCGTGCGCGCGGTCGATCTGCTCTTCCAGCGCTATCTGCGCGTCCACCGGCATGGGGTTCAGATTGATGGCGATGTCGAAGCTGATGCGGTCGCGCGGGGAAACGACCAGCAGGTTCGGAACCTGCGTGAAGTGCGCCGAAATCGGCGGCAGAAGCTGGCCATAAAAGCCGAACCCTTCGTCAACCAGCACGCGGGCGACCTGCCCCTCTAGGATCGCTTCTGCCAGCGCCTGTCGCCGGTTCAGGTCGGCGCGCAGGGCATCGCGTTCGGCGCGCAGTTCAAGCGACGCCTGATCGGGATCGTCGATGTCCGGGTCGGCGTAAATGCGGCTGATGCGATTTTCCAGCGCCTGCGCGTGGCCCAGATCGGCCATGTAATCGCGCACGTACTGGCTGCGCGCTTCCTCGGTCATGTAGGGGTGCAGGCCATAGAGCGTCTGCACGGCCTTCACCGCCAGCGCGTTCAGTTCCCACGTCACGTAGTCGAATTGATAATCGCGCGCGAGAATGCCGATGGCCGTCCACGGTTCGCCCAGCGGCGGCGTCGAAAAGCGCAGGCCGAACATCAGGAACAGTGCCAGCCCGACGACGGCGAAAAGGCGCAGGATCAGGCGCGGGATCGAAGAGAGCAGTCTGGCAAGCATCCTTTTAACGATACACTGCCACGCGCCAGAATCGTAGGGGCAGAAACGCTCCCGCCAGCCGCGGCGCAACACCGGCAATTGCCGTAGGGCTGGCGGGAGACGTTATGCCGGCACGCTGACGCTGCTGCGTGCCCGTTCGCGCAGGTAGTTGTCGATGATACGGGTGGCCACGCCCACGCCATCCTCGGCGCGGATGCGCTCGCCCAGCGCCGCGGCCCGTTCGCGCAGCGTGATATCGCCGGTCGCCATGGCGATCGCCTGCGCCAGCGTTTCGGCGGTCAGCTTCTTGCGTTCGATCTGCCTACCCACGCCGAGTTTTTCGACGCGCTGCCCCCAGAAGGGCTGGTCGCCGAAGAACGGCAGGACGATGGTCGGCTTGCCGGAGCGCAGGCTGGCCGCAGTCGTGCCCGCGCCGCCGTGATGCACGATGGCCGCCATGCGCGGAAACAGCCAGTCATGCGGCGCAGACTCGATTTTGAACACGTCGTCCGGCAGGTCAGACTGGCTCAGCCCGCCCCACCCGGTCAGAAAGATCGCCCGCTGCCCGGAACGCTTGATCGCGGACAGGACGATTTCGGTCATGCGCTCCGGATCCGTGCTCGCCATGCTGCCGAAGCCGACATAGACCGGCGGCGGCCCGGCCTCCAGAAACGCCATCAAATCGGCAGGCGGTTCGTACTCCGGATAGTCGAGGAACCAGTGGCCGGTCACGTGCACGAAATCGGGCCAGTTGCGGGGCCGGGGGATGACCGCCGGACTGAAGCCATATACCACCGGCAGGCGCTTCCGCAGCGACTCGACAAACGGCCCGGTGACGGAAGTCGGCCCGATGTGCAGGAACTCCCGCCGCGCGTCGTTGACCAGCGGGCGCATCAACTGCCAGATCATCATGCCGCCGACGTAATGGGTCAGATAGTTGACGGCCCACTGGTCGATGGTCGTCACCGGAAAAAGCGCGCTTGAAAACTCGCCCGTCGGGTGAACGGGCTGCACGTAAGCCTGAATGTAGGGAACGCCCAGCTTTTCGGCGACGCTGGTGCCGAAATAAAACGCCGACCCGGTGACGATGACCGCGTCGGTTCCGCGCGCGGCCTCATAGGCGTCGTGCATGGCGCGGCGGATGATCGGCCCCATGAAACGGCGAAAGCCGCTGGCAAACTGGAACGGGTTGCGCTGCGATTCGAGCCATGCGCGCCCCTCCGGCGTGCCCACCACGGCCTGCGGGTTTCCCTCCAGCGGCGCGAATTCCAGCCCGTATCCGGTGACGAACGTCTCGAAAATCTGATGCGTCGCCAGCCGGACGTCGTGACCGGCCCGTTTCAGTCCCAGCGCCAGCGCCACGAACGGCTGTACGTCGCCACGAGAGCCTACGGCGAAGACTGTGAGATGCATGTATTTTCCTCCGTCGAAGGCAGCCCGCCCGACGCCGGTTCAGATGCGCCACCGGGATTGTGCACCATGTCACAAACTATCGTACACCGTTCGTCAAGAAGCGGGCATCCAACGAAAGGCGGAGATTCGCCGCCAGAGCGCGAGAAAGCCGGTCTCAGGAAGCGCGTGGGCTGCGGATCTGGCCGCTACTCGTAGCGGAAGCGGGCCACGCCGATGAGGAACAGGACAGCCGTCGCCGCCAGCAGCACGCCGATTGGAACCAGCACGGTGCTGAGGCTGCCGCCGTAAAAAATCAGGCTGCGAAAACCGTCCATCGCCCACGCGACCGGCGACAGATGGCCCAGCGTCCGCATCCACGAAGGCACGATCTCCAGCGGCCACCACGCGCCGCCGAGCGGAGCCAGCGTCAGCGTCAGGAACAGCGACAGCCCTTCGGCCTGCCCTTCCGAGCGCACGAACGTCAGCAGCGCCAGCGTCAGCGCAGTGATGCAGGCGACGTACGATACCATGATCAGGATCAGCGCGACGGGATCATCGCCGTAGCGAATGCCGAGCAGATAGCCAAACCCGAACAGCACGCCGTACTGGATCATGCCGAACGCGAATCGCGCCAGCAGCTTGCCGCCCACGATCTGCGCCCGCGACACCGGCATCATCACCAGCCGTTGAAACGTCCAGTTCCGGCGCTCCTGCAGAAAGGCGGACAGCGCCGGGAACACGGCGAACATGACGTACATCGTGCCGATACCGGGAATGGACTGCGAAAACCCTTCACCGCCGGATGATGCGCCTTCGCTCACCGGCGCTTCGACATACACTATCCGAACCGGCTCCCCCGCCCAGATGCGTTCGGCCCGTTCGTACAGCGCGGCCCGCACGTCGTCGCCCGCTGCGCCATCCGCGCCGGTGACGCCGGAGACGATCTCAGCGCCGACACGGGCAGCGACCAGCGCGGCGCTCCAACGCTGCGTCACCGTTTGCAGCGCCTGCTGGATATAGCTCGGCGCGGAGGCGTCCTCGTTCGAGCGATAAACCAGTTCGACCGGTTCGCCCGCCGCCAGCGCCTCGCCGAACCCGGCGGGGATCAGGATGAGCGCTAGCGACCGCTGCGCGCGCACGCGCTCGGTGGCCAGCGCCTCGTCGAGCGCCGCGCCGCCCAGCCCGCACGGGTCGCCGGCCGTATTGTCCATCGGGCACAGCAGCAGGCTGGTATTGGCCGCGCGCAAATCGTCGAGGAAGGCGGCGGAACGCGCGCTTTGATCGCCGTCGATCACATCGACGATCACATCGGGCGCGGCAGCAGGCCCGCCCAGCGAAGCGCCGTTGGCGATGCCGACCGCCAGCGCGATGCCGACGGGGATGACGACCAGATTGAGGAAGATGCCGCGTTCCTTCAGGATGATACGCAGGTCGTTCAGCGCAATGGCGAGCACTTTACGCATGGGCGTCTCCTAAATGTCAAGCCGCCGGTTGAAGATGATGACGCCGAGCAGGAACATCACCGCCCCCAACCCGAACAGCACCAGCAAGTGCAGGCCGATATTCGTCTCGCCCAGCGACAGCCGGGTGAAGGCGTCGATGCTCCAGTAGTTGAGCGTGAACTGCCGCAGCGTTTGGAGGATGGGCAATCCCTCGGTGCTGAAAAACGTGCCGCCGAGAACGCTCATCGCCAGTATGACGGCGGTGCCAACGACGTTCCCCTGCTCCGGCGTGCGAACCAGCGCCGTGAGCAACGCGCCCAGCCCGGACGCGGCCAGCGCCGCCGCGCCGATCGCCAGCGCAATGGCGAGCAGGTTATCGCCCCAGATCAACCGGACTTGCCCGCTGAGCAGGCTGCCGACGAGCGTCAGGAAGATGAACAGCAGGACGAGTTGCAGCACGGCGCTGGCGAACGTGCCCGCCAGCTTGCCCAGCAGAATGACCATGCGCGGCGTCGGCGTCGCCAGCAGCCGCTGTAGCGTGCCGTTCTGGCGCTCATACATAATGCCATTCGCACTGGCCTGCGCCATGAACATCATGAACATGACCGAGACGCCCGCGCCAAACATGGCCAGCGGGTTGAAAGTCGTCACAGCCTCGCCCTGCACCGTCTGGGTTTCCAGCGTGATGAGCGCGTTTGCCGGGTCAAAGGCCGGCGAGAAATCAGGCTCGAACTCGCCCAGCAACCGCAGTCCGATCAGCGGATTTTGTTGCGCCTGATCGACCAGATAGCCGATCGTCGCCGCAATCGTGACGTTGCCGGTCGCGATCTGGTTGGCGATGCCGGCGGCAATCGACCGGACGATGCTGGCAGAAATCGGCATCGCGGGATTGGCATAGACCTCGATGGACGCCGGCTCGATGGTCAGCCTGTCCGGCGTAATCGTCAGGTTACGGCTGAAATCGGGCGGGATGATGATCGCCGCCGTCAGATCGCCGCGATCCACGCGCGCGCGGGCTTCGTCGGGATCGTCCAGCGCAATGGCGTCCGTCAGCAGGTGCAGCACGTTCTCGTCGGTTTCGCCCGTATCCCCCGCCGGCACGAGGATCTCGATGAAAATGTCCCCGTTGTTGATCTGGTTTCCCAGCGTCTCGATGCCTTCATCCAGATTGACGACCGCCAGCGGAATATCGCGTATGGGCACGTCATTGCTGCCGTCGCCGATGAAGCCGCTGAAAGCCAGCCCGATGATCGTCGCCAGCGCCAGCGGCGTGACGATGAGGATCAGAAGGGCGTTGCGGTCGGTGAACGTCCTGTACAGTTCCAGCCAAATGAGAGCGCGGATTTTGGCCAGCATCGGCTAGTCCCTCAACGCCCGCCCGGTCAGCTGCAGAAAGACGGCTTCGAGGTCCGGTTCGCGCACCTCGACCGACAGCACATTGAGGCCGGCCTCGTTGGCCAGACGTAGCAGGTCGGGTAGCGCCTTGCGCCCGCGTTTTGCCACCACCGTCAGTTTGCCGTCGCCATCGACGGCCTCGCCGTTATTCCCAGCTGTCTCCCGGCGTTCAAAAGCCACCCCGGTAACGCCCGCCACCCCTCTGAACGCTGCCAGCAGCGTCTCCGGCGGCGTCTGCTGGCCAACGCTGAAGATCAGGCGATCTTCCTCGCCTACTTTCTGGATCAACTCGCCGACCGTGCCCAGCGCGATGATTTCGCCGTGATCCATGATGGCGACGCGGTCGCTGATCTCCTGCACTTCTTCCATCAAATGCGATGTATAGAGCACCGTCATCCCCATCTCTTCGCGGAGGCGCAGGACGGTATCGAGGACGCGCCGGCGGTTCTGAGGGTCAATGCCGACGGTCGGCTCGTCCATATAGATCAGGCGCGGCTTGTGGATCAGGCCAACGCCGATGTTGACGCGGCGTTTCATGCCGCCGGAAAAGGTATCGACGCGGTCGTTCTGGCGCTCGCGCAGGTCGGTGAAGTCGAGCACTTCATCGACGCGCCGGGCCAGCTCGGCCCCACTCAGGCCGTAAATGCGACCGAAGAACTCCAGATTCTGGCGCGCGGTCAGCGACGGATAGAGCGCGATTTCCTGAGGAACCACGCCGAGCAGCCGTTTCGCCGCCAGCGGCTCGCGCGTGATGGAATGCCCGCCGATCGTGGCGTCGCCGGCCGTCGGAGCGAGCAGGCCGCTAATCATGGAAATGGTCGTCGTCTTGCCCGCGCCGTTCGGGCCGAGCAGGCTGAAGATTTCACGCTCGCCGATTTCAAAGCTGACGTTCGTGACCGCCTGTATCGCCCGTCCGTTGTTGTGATACGTTTTGGCCAGATTGCGAACAACTACCATCGGCTCCATTAGGGAGTTCTCCTGACATGGTGGCCGGATACGGGATATGCGACTGGCGCGTGCGTCCTTTTAGATATACGCACGCGCCAGAACAACGTTGCAACCGCGCGAGGCAAGCAGCAGCCACCGCGCGCAATCGTCGGGCGCAGTTTCGATTTCAGTTCGGGCGGAAACAGGGAAAGTTAAAGCAGGCGTCTGGTCACAGGCGTCTTGTGAAGCGCCGGACGAGCCAATTAGTACTCGATGTAACGCTTCCAGACGTCGGGGCCGCTGCCGACCGCGATCACCAGATAGCTGGTGCGGGGCGTCTTCGGCTCCCAACCGAGGCGCATACCGGCTTCGTGCGGCAAGCGGTCACCCTTGCGATGGTTGCAGTGGTAACAGGCGCAGGCCGTGTTCGTCCACTGATCCTTGCCGCCGCGTGATTTGGGCACGATGTGATCGACGGTGAAGTCGCTCTTGGTCAGCGTCTTACCGCGCACGACGGTGCTGGGCTGCACCCCGCAGTAAATGCAGGTGAAATTGTCACGCACGAGCACGCCGCGCCGGCTCCAGTGGGCCTGCCGCCGCGGGACATTGACGTAGGTGCGCAGGGCAATCACCGATGGAACGGGATACTTGTCCCGAACCGTCCGCAGATAATTGCCTGTTTGCTCAACGACGATGGCCTTTTCGGCGAGAAGGAGGTTGATCGCGCGTGGAACCGAGATGACGGACAACGGCTCCCAGGAGTGGCCGTTGAGCAGTAGCACCCGTTCATGCATGAGTGCCCCATTCGACACGTTCTACACCTCTAAAACACTACCGACGACCGTGATTTTTAGCACAAACCTGTATTATTATACACAATTTTGCGTTGTGAACCCCATGCAGAAGGCCTGAGAGGCGAGAGAGCGAGCCAACACCCGTTTGCGCGCCAAACCCTCTCGCCTGAGAAATTATCGACTGCATGGAAAAGCTACGAGGAAGTGCTGTTGAGTGGACGAAGGGACGATGGCTTCATCGTCCCCTCAACAATAACCCGTTTAGCCGATTTTTGCCACTCATACTACCCTGTGCCACCCGGACGGCAGGCCGTCGTTTGCCCACCGCTTTGCTTTCCCGTTTTCGCCAGTTAACAGTAAAACTCACCCAAAACCGCTTTTTGTGGCTCGTGCCTATGCGATGTGGTCTGGCGGCAGACCACACCTTCTACCGGCAAGCGAGTGTGTGGCCAGCCGCGTTGTCGTGCTGTCTTGCGCTTTTTGCGGCATGAAATGGCCTTTCCGCCGGCGTCGCCGGCACACTCACTCGCCGGCCGGCGCTAACCAAGGAAAGACAGAGCGATCACACGCGACAGCCATGGAATGCCGCTGCGCCGGGCGGAACGCTTCGGCCGCAGCTCCCGCATCTGTCGCCCGCGCTGCGCCGCGCGCGCCATGTCGCGGTGACGCATACGCAAGAGCATCAATTCGTCATCTGGTTGCATCGCGTGTTGCCTCCTGCCGTGCTCGCAACAATCTTCATGAATAACGTCGCTTCGGGCCGGGTAGCACGGCCCATCGCCCGATCATTACTTAACGCGGATCAGTTCTGGAGCTCCGGTCGCGTGTTCCTCAATCTCGGCAATCGTCTCCTGCGCCGTATAGATGATCTCGCGCAGCCAGCTCACCAGTTCGGCATTGCTCAAAGGCGTCACGGTTTCGAGCGCCCCTTCGCTGGCCGCGGTGTGCAGTTCGTCCAGCAGGTTGCCCAGACTGCTCAGCCGGACATGGTTGTACAGAACCTGGAGCGGTAGTTCCTGTAACGTTCCCATACTCACCTCGTGGCGATGAGACAAAATAAAAAGGGCGTGAGACCACTGGTACAGTCTCACGCCCTGATGGAACCGGATCGGTTCAGGAAGTCGTCACCATCGACAACTTCCTCTTGCCTGAGACTGTCTGGCCTGAATCACATCGAACGCCGCTGCGCGACGCATTCCGGGCGCGGCGAACGCCAGAATCGACTCGCCAACCACCGCATAGCGCGGCGCGGCGGTCGTCTGGCCGGCCGGGTTGAATACCCGGCGCATCCAAACGCCTGAAATCACGGTGCGGAGCGGCAAGCACAACATCAGGCGCCTCGCTCCACAGTGGTATCGTTCAGCATTGCAAGAATGCTCTCTCCGGTAATAAAGACACGGCGCATTCCGCTGGGCTTGCTCACCCGCAGATGCCCGTTTTTGACCAGGCGCTTCAAGGTACTCAGGCTGATGCCCAGCGCCTCGGCCGCTTCCTGCCGGGAATAGACGGCCCCCGGCTCAATCCTGGGTTTTAGACTCGTAGACATAGACGTGCCCCTTCCACACGCAGTCAGCGTATCATGGTTTTTGATGAGCGTCAAGCATCCCCCATCGGGTTTTAGAATACGTTATGGCTCATTCAGGCTCAGGACTTGACAGTCCGACCATCCCGGCATCATAATGACCGTGCAAAAGGCGATGACGGAGACAAGTACGCGCCATCAGCGCCTTCCAGAGAGCAGCGGCCAGAGGCTGAAAGCCGCCGCAGGTAGCCGGCGCGGAAATTCACTCCCGAGCTGACGGGTGAACCCTCGCAAACGAGGCAAGTAGTCCGCTCCGCCTTGCCCGGCGTTATCGGGGCGCATGAGGTGGGTCGCTTTGGGCGGCCAACAAGGGTGGTACCGCGGGAGACCGATCGCGCTCTCGTCCCTGTTTTCACGGGGCGAGGGCGTTTTTATTTTGCGGCGCTCATCCTGAGACAGAAAATGCGTCGGGCTTGCCGCTGGCAGGCCCGGACGACAGACGCTCTACCTGAGCAGAGACAAACCGCCGCTATGTGGCGTATGGGCGTGGTGGTCACGGAGGTTATATGCTGAACCAACTGGAAGTCACCCAACAGCAGGCGCTGGACGAACTGGCACAGGTAAACAGCCGGGAAGCGCTGCGCGCCTGGGAGCTGAAATATCTGGGCAAGAAGGGCCAGATCACCGAACTGGTACGCAGCGTCGGCCAGTTGCCGAAGGAAGAGCGCGCTTCGTTCGGCAAGCGCGCCAACGAAATCAAGCAGGCGCTGACGGCCGCCTATGCCGAGCGCGAAGCGCTGGTCGAGGAGCAGGAGCTTGCGCGCGATCTGGAAGAAGGCCAGATCGATGTCACGCTGCCGGGCCGCCCTGTCAACCGGGGCGGGCTGCACCCATCGACGCAGACGTTGCGCCAGTTCTATGACATCTGGGGCGACATGGGTTTCCAGATCTATCGCAGCCGCGAAGTCGAGGACGACGATACCAACTTCACGCTGCTGAATATCCCGCCGCACCACCCCGCGCGCGACATGCAGGACACGTTCTACACGACGACGCCGAACGTCATCCTGCGTACGCATACTTCGCCGGGGCAAATTCGGGCCATGCGTGACCTCGGCGGTAACGGCACGCTGCCGATTCGCGTCATCCTGCCCGGCATGGTCTACCGCTATGAGCAGATCACCGCGCGCAGCGAAATCCAGTTCCATCAGGTCGAAGGGCTGGCGATTGGCCGCAACATCACCATGACCGACCTGAAAGGCACGATGGCGGCGTTCGCCCGGCGCGTGTATGGCGAAAACGCCCGCGTGCGCTTCCGCGCCTCCTACTTCCCGTTCACCGAGCCGAGCATGGAAGTCGACGTTGAGTGCTTCCTGTGCAAGGGCGAAGGCTGCCGCGTCTGCAAGTACAGCGGCTGGATCGAGATTGCGGGCAGCGGCATGGTGCATCCGGTCGTGCTGCAAAACGGCGGCTATGACCCGGCGGAATGGAGCGGTTTCGCCTTCGGCATGGGGCCGGAGCGCATGACGATGAACAAGCATGGCATCAACGACATTCGCTACTTCTGGGCCAATGACCTGCGCTTTCTGGAGCAGTTCTAGCGCCGGCCCGACCACGAAAGCGGTAGTTGTAGCAGCGTTGCCATAGCGACATCCGATCACCAGACTATAAGAAGGTAGTAACCGAATGCTCGTACCACTCTCATGGCTCAAAGACTTCGTCGACATCGACATCCCCGTCGAGTTGCTGGCCGAAAAGCTGACGCTGGCGGGGCTTGAAGTCGCGCATTTGACCTATCTTGGCGTGCCGCAGCAGCAGGTCGAAGGCGTGCGCTGGCCACAGTCCGATCATCTCGTCTGGGACCGCGAGAAGCTGCTCTGGGCGCGCATCACCGAAGTGAAGCCGCATCCCGACGCCGACCGGCTGGTGCTGGCGATGGTCGATTACGGCGGCCCGGAACTGGAACAGTGCGTCACCGGCGCGCCCAACCTGTTCGACTATAAAGGCCGGGGGCCGCTGGAAGAACCGCTGTATACCGCCTTCGCCGCCGAGGGCGCGGAGGTCTGGGACGGCCACAGCGACACGCCGAAACGCATGATCCTCAAAGAGCGCAAGCTGCGCGGCATTCCCAACCGCAGCATGGTCTGCTCGGAAAAGGAACTGGGCATCTCCGACTCGCACGAGGGTATCATCCTGATGCACAGCGACTTCGGTCACCCGCCCGGCACGCCGCTGCAGGACGTGCTTGGCGACGTCATCATCGAAGTCGAATTCACGCCCAACCTCGCCCGTGCCATGAGCATTCTCGGCGTCGCGCGCGAAGTCGCCGCGCTGCTCGACAAGCCGCTGCGCGAACCGTCGTATGACGTGCTCATGCAGGGCGCAAGTATCGAGGGACAGGTTGCTATCGACATCCGCGAGCCGGAACTGAACCCGCGTTTCACGCTGGCGCTGCTGCGGAACACGCGCATTGGCCCCTCGCCGGACTGGATGCGGTGGCGGCTGGAACGCATCGGCCAACGGCCTATCAACAACATCGTCGACGTGACCAATTACGTCATGTTCGAAACCGGCCAGCCGCTACACGCCTTCGACTATGACAAGCTGGTAGCGCGCGCAGGCGGCAAAGCGCCGACGATCATCACGCGCCTGCCCGAACCCGGCGAAACCCTCAAGACGCTCGACGGCGTAGAGCGCAAGCTGGACGCGCATAATATTCTGGTCGCCGACACCGCCGGCGCGCTGAGCCTTGGCGGCATCATGGGCGGCGAAGAAACCGAAATCAGCGACGAAACGACGAATGTATTGCTCGAAGCGGCAGCGTGGAACTTCATCAATATCCGCCGCACGATGCAGTCGCAGAAGATTCACACGGAAGCCGCCGCCCGCTTCAGCCGCGGCGTGCATCCAAGCCGCGCCCTGCTCGGCGTCCGGCGCGGCATCGAGCTGATGCGCCAGCTTGGCGGCGGCGAGGTCGCGCAAGGCATTATCGACGCCTATCCACGCCCGCAGGAAACCGTGGTTGTCGACCTGCCGGCGCGCGAAATCCGGCGCTTGCTCGGCATCGAGCTGGATATCGACACCGCCGCCGGCCTGCTGCGCCGCCTGCAGTTCGGCGTCGAGCGCGAAGGCGATACCCTGCGCGTGACCGTGCCCGACTTCCGGCTGGACATCGGCACAGGCATCGTGGGACAGGCCGACATGATCGAAGAAATCGCGCGGGTCTATGGCTACAACAACCTGCCGACGACGATCATTGCCGACGCGCTGCCGCCACAGCGTCCCAATCCCGATCTCGAATATGAGGAGAAAACGCGCGACCTGCTCGTCGGGCTGGGCCTGCGCGAGAACATCAGCTACCGCCTGACGACGCCGGAACGCGAAGCCCTGCTGACGCCGCCCGGCATGCCATCCAGCCTGCCCAACGCCGGTTACGTCCGCCTCGCCAATCCAATTTCGCCCGACAAAACGGTGATGCGGCACACGCTGCTGGTCAACCTGCTCGAAAACGCGCGCGCCAACGCCCGCTACACCGACCGCCAGCAGGTGTTTGAGATCGGCAGCGTTTATCTGGGCCGCGACGATGATCCCCTGCCCGACGAACCGCGCCACCTCGGCATCCTGATGACCGGGCCGCGACAGAGCAGCAACTGGGCGACACAGACCGATCCCGGCAACGTCGACTTCTACGACATAAAGGGCGTGATCGAGGCGCTGCTGAATGGCCTGCATATTCGTAACGCCAGCTTCGAGCGCGCCAGCCACAGCACGTTCCATCCGGGGCGCTCGGCCAGCCTGCGAATCGGCAAGCGCGAGGTCGGCGTTTTTGGCGAGTTGCACCCGCAGGTAGCGCGCGCCTTTGAACTCACCGACGCGCCCGTGATGGTGGCGGAAATCGATCTCGACGCCCTGCTGAGCCGGATCGAGCCGCTGTTCAGCGTGCAGCCGCTGCCCGTCACGCCGCCGGTGCTGCAGGACATTGCGCTGATCGTCAACGCCGAAACGCCCGCCGCGGCGGTCGAGAAGGTCATCCGCAAGGCCGGTGGCGAATTGCTCAAGCACGTCCAGTTGTTCGACGTCTATCAGGGCAGCCCGATCCCGGAAGGCCACAAGAGCCTCGCCTACAGCCTGACCTACCAGACGGACGAGCGCACGCTGACCGATAAGGAAGTGGCGCGCGTACATGCGAAGATCGTGAAAGCAGCGGAGCGAGAGCTGGGGGCGAAACTGCGCGACGGCTCGAACTGATGGGAAGCCGCCCCTCTCTGAAACTGCACGTTTCTGGAGAGGGGCGGTTTGCTACTGGATCAAGACGTCAGAACTGTCCTCGCACCCATGCGACCAGCCGGTCGCCGAGCGCGGCATTTTCCTGTAACAACGCAGCGCCCCGGCCGTTTCCGGGCACAACCTCCAGCGCCGACTCGCCCTGAGCGTAATCATCCAGCGCCCGCGCTGCGGCGACGCCAACGGTATCGCCTTCGCTGGCGGCGACAAACAGCGAGCGCGGGTTATAACGCTGCATGGCCACCAGCAGCGGATCGTGCTGCGTCGGGCTGATAAGCGCCACGACATCGCACAGCAATTCGACCGCGCAACCCAGCAGCGCGACATCTGCGCCTGCTTCCGCGCCGATGACGCCCATATTGCCCGGATCGACCGTGCCCACATCGCTGAACGAAACCAGCACATCGCTCAGCACCTCGGCGGAAGAGACATCCGCGCTGCTCATGACGAGAACGGTGAAACCCGCCGCCTGCAAGCGGAGTGGCAGGTCGAGCCACGCCTGCGGATCGGGCGCAAGCATGAGCAGCCCCGGCCAGCGCTGGTCTCCGGACGAATACAGATCGCCGGGCAGCGTCAGGCCGGCACGAGTCGTCACCTGAATCGACTGGCGAATGCTGTCCTGTTCGGTCGCAACCGCCAGCGGGGGCAGCACCCCGCCGCTCGGCAAGGCCGCCGCCGTCGGATCATTCTGGCCCTGCAGCAGCGCCGGTTCGGTCGGAAACTCGCCGCGAACAACCGGGCTGGCCTCCAGAGTCGGGCCGGTCAGCACACGGGTAGGCGTGCTGGTGGGCAGCGGCTCGAAAACCTCGCAAGCCCCCAGTGCCGCCACAAACGCCAGTAGTAGGAATCGCAAAAGCAAACTGTTCATCGTCTAGACTCGTCAAAACGGAACGAGCGCGCCGCCCGGCGCGCTTCATGGCGCGGCAAGGCGGCACTGGGGCGTTGTATCACGTTTGGCGCGACTTAAACAGGGTCGAAGCGGCGCTTCAACGGGCGATCAGGATCATGCGCGGGCTGCCATCCGCATACGGGCTGTAGTCGAAGTCCCCATAGGCGTCGACGGAATGAAAACCGCTGGCCCGCAGCAAAAGCTGCATTTCCGGCAGGAAAAAGTAGCGGTTCACCACCGGCGCAACCGTGCGTTTGACGGTCCCGTCCCCGGTCACTTCGTCATAAATCCACGTCACGCGCATCAGTTGTTCGGCCCGATCCAGCTCGCTCACCGACTGCTGCATGATGAGGTGGCCGGTTTCCGGGTCCAGAAACGTGCGCTCCAGCGTGACCGCGCCTGTATCCATGCCCGCATACGCCTCGCCCGCGTTGGGCAGATCGATGACGAGCGCGCCGTCCTGCGCCGTCCACTGGCGGATACGCCCCAATAGCCGGAGTTGCGCGTCCTGCGTGTGGAAATGCATCAGCGTGTTATAGGGGATGATCGTCACTTTGGCGCGCAGGTCGAGCGCCAGCGTCAGCGCGTCGCCGGGATGAAACTGAACGCGCTCCGCAAGCTCCGGCGCGGCGGCCAGCTTCTGGCGCGCGCGTTCGAGCATGGCGCGTTCGCCCTCGATCCCGTGTACCGTGTATCCCCGTTCGGCAAGGTGCAGCATTACGCGCCCGGTTCCGCTGCCGACGATCAAAATCGGGTCACCGTATTCACCCGCGATGTCCTCATACAGCGGCAGGTCCTCGGTCTTGTCGAAATGCTCGGCGTCGTAATAGCGGGCGATGGTGGCGTAAAAACCGCTCATGCAGGCTGCTCTTTCCTTTCCGGCTTGTCCGGCTTGCTCGACAGTCCGCGCCAGAATGCTCCGGCGCGCCGGAATGAGTGTAGCGCACATCGGGCGACATTGACGCCCCCGGTTTCCGAATTAAGGCTGCGTAACCAACGCTCTGCCAACGGGATTTGCCATTCAGAATGCCTTTTGCTACAATGCCGCCGATTTATCGCTTCCGGGGCGAACTGTCGCCACCGGCGTTCCGCCATCGAGAAGGATAAATTATCTTATCGGGAGATAACCATGGTCTGTTTAAGACAGCCGATTAGTGTTTTTGCCAAACCACTAATCGCCTCTCGCCATTCCCACGCCAGCGCATTTCCGCGGAGATCCCGTGTCATCTATGCATAAGTAGCTGTCGAGCTTGCCGTATCCAGCCGGCCCCGGCGCTGCTGTCAGGTAGTCGCCCGTTTGGGCAGATCAAAACCTGCCAGCCCGGCGCGCTCCGATGGCCATTACCTTCAGCCGATTGAAACGAGGAAACGAAGTTCAATGACCGATACACCAATTAAGGAAGATACTCAGCCCTATGCCCCCGTCATACCGATTGCGATGCGCCCAGAGCAACCGGAGAACAAAGGCGGCTGTGGATGCTGGGTGACTGCCATCATGACCTTATTGGTCGCGGCCGTCCTCGTCGGCATCGGGTTGTTTTTGCCCCCGGTCAACCTGTATGACCGGCTCTTTGGCGTGCAGTATGCCATGCTGAGCGCCGAAGCCAATGCTGTAGCCGTGGATGGCCTGACGGTCAGCGTCAGCCCGTCCGATCCGGGGCGCGAGTTCGGCGTGGCGATGAACTCGGTTCCTCTCAACGCGCTGAACACCAACACGAACGACGCACAAATTCGTAATGCCAGCACCGCCGTGGCCGCCGCGCCACCGCATCTCGCCCTTGTCAGCCCGATCTACAATATCGAAACGACCGGCAGCAGTCCCGAAAGCGTGACGCTGACGGTGCGCGTTCCCCAGACCGCCGGTAACCCGGACGTGCTGGACCTGTATTCGTGGAACGAAGACACGCTGACATGGGAATTCATACCCGCATGGTATGACGGCAACGGCTCGCTCATTGCGACCGTGGACGACGTACCCGAAAATGTGGCGCTCTTCCAGTCGATGCCGCCGGACCAGCCGACAATTCTGGTGTCGGTTGACGTAACCCAGACGCTGACGCCGGAAGTCGCCGAACTTGCGACGATTGTCTCTCCCGCCGGCCTGCAGCCCACGCTCGAAGGCAAGCTGACCGGCAGTCTGGCCGCCGGTTTCGATCAGAATGCCGGTTACGATGTCATGCCGGTCATTCGCAACTTCATCGACCCGCGCGCCGTTGACCCGGATACGGTCAGCGCCATCATCGGCAACAGCAGCCTGCTGAACACGCACGTCGAGCAGGTGACGGCGTTTGCCAGCAGCTATGACGGCGTGGTGATCGACTACCGCGAAATTCCCGTCGAACAACGCGATAACTTCACCGCCTTTATTCGCAAGCTCGGCCGCAGTCTGGACGAGCTTGGGCTGGCGCTGGGCGTCGTAGTCCCGCGCGCTCAAATCGTTGACGGCACGTGGGATACCGGCGCTTATGACTGGCGCGCCATCGGCGAAGTGGCCGATCTGGTGCAGGTGAATTTCGACCTCGATCCTTCGGCATTCGCGCCCGGCCCCGACCGGCTGAACGAAGCGATGATGCGCTGGGCGGTCGGCGAAGTGAACCGCCACAAACTGCTGATGGGCCTGTCGGCCAGTTCGATCCGGCAGATCAGCAACGAGTTCACGCCGGTTTCGTTCGCCGAAGCGCTGGCGGGCATCGGCGATGTCGAAATTGAAGCCGAAACCGACAAGGACATCGTGGAACCCGGTAGCGAGATTCGCGCCCGGCTGGATGGCATGGACGTGTCTCCCGGCAAGGACGAGACGATCAAGACCAGCTATCTCGACTACATCGATGAGAGCGGCGCTACGGTCGCCCGCATGTGGCTGACGACGCCCGAATCGCTGCGTTTCCGCATGGATCGCACCGTACCCTTCGCGCTGCGCGGCGTCGCCTTTGAGGACCTGTCCAATACCGGGCTGGCGAACGGCGTGCTCGAAGCCGTGCTCAGCTACAAGCTGCAGGTTCCGGCCTCGCCCAGCCTGCACGAGCTTGCCCTGCGCTGGCGCATCGAAGGCGTCAACGGCGTCCTCGACGAAATCATAACCGGCTTCAATGAGGAACTGGTCGCCACCATCGAAGCGCCAGACGGCAACTATGCCATCAACGTCGAAGTCGTAAGCGGCAATCAGGCTGTGCCGCGCAGCGGTGCGGCAGTGGCCGTGTTCGCCCCGACGCCCACTCCCACGCCAGAACCGACGGCGACGCCGGAACCGACCGCCGCGCCGACGCGCGTTGCAGCCGCGCCGGCCGCCGGCCCGGTATCGTCCGGCCCGGTTGCCAATAACGCCGGCCCGATTGTCGGCGGCTCCTTCGAGTATGGCGGTCACGTCACCGGGGCCAACACCGGCGCGACCGAAGCGATGCGCCGCGCCGGCATGACATGGATGAAAGTGCAGATTCCATACCGTCTGGGTATGGGGCCTGACGTGGCAGCCGGGCAAATCGCCGAAGCGCACGCCCGCGGGTTCAAGATTCTGCTCGGCATCGTCGGTTCTCCGGCGGAATTGGCAGCGGGTGGCGCTGGCTACATCCAGCAGTTTGCCCAGTTCCTCGGCGGCGTCGCGGCGCTTGGGCCGGACGCGATCGAAGTCTGGAACGAACCGAACATCGACCGCGAATGGCCGACAGGCCAGATCAGCGGCGCGGCATATGTCGAAATGCTACGGGCGGCCCATGCCGCGATTAAAGGCGCGAACGGCGGCGTCATGGTGATCACCGGCGCGCCTGCTCCAACCGGCGCGGAAGCGGCCTTCCCCGGTCAGGTGATGAACGACGACCGCTGGCTGCGCGAAGTCGTGGCCGCCGGCGGCCTGAACTATGCCGACTGCGTTGGCGCGCACTATAACGAAGGCATCGTCAGCCCGACCCAGCGCAGCGGCGACCCGCGCGACGGCTACTACACCCGTTACTTCTGGGGTATGCTCGATACCTACTGGAGCATCGTCGGCGGCCAGCGCCCGATCTGCTTCACCGAGCTCGGCTTCCTGTCGCCGGAAGGCTTCCCGCCGCTGCCAAGCTACTTTGCATGGGCGCAGAACGTCACCGTTGCCCAGCAGGCCGCGTGGCTGGCCGAAGCCGCCGCACTGTCGTCGCAAAGCGGGCGCGTGCGTCTGATGATCATCTGGAACGTCGACTTCTCGCGCTATGACAGCGACCCGATGGCCGGTTACGCGATGATTCGTCCCGGCGGCGGCTGTCCCGCATGTGACGCTCTGGCAGCCGCGCGCTAAGGAGAATTGCCGCTTATGACCATACGGACCAATCCCGCTCGCAAACAGGTTCGAGGCTTCGTCATCGTCTGGATTCTGGTGACGCTGCTGATGGGCGCCTGTACGTTTGTTGCCATCTTTGCCGCTTATCCCGCGCTGTCCACCAGCACGCAACTGAACCCGCGCAGCAACGTCGTGCTGCCTACCGCCGTCACCCCGCAGGCGCAGGTTGTCATCGTGCCGACTAACACACCCTTCCCCACCCGGCAGCCAACCCGGCCGCCGGCCACCGAAGAAGCGACCGCCGAAACGCTGAGCGCGGCGGCTACGGCTGAACCAACCCGCCTGCCGGTCGATGTCGATGAATTTGAAGTCGGCATTCAGGTACAGGTCAGCTATGACCTGATGGATGCGTGGATGGATGTCGCGGCCAATCAACTCGGCGTGAACTGGGTCAAGCAGCAGGTGCGCTGGGAAGACATCGAACCTGAGCCGGGTGAGTACGACTGGGGGCCGGTCGATATTTATCTCAATGCAGCCGCCGAAAAAGGCGTCCGCGTGTTGATTTCGGTGGTCACCGCGCCGGACTGGGCGCGCGAACCGGGCGTCAACCTGCAGCGGCACGGCCCGCCGGCCGACCCGATGGATTACGCCAATTTCGTCCGCGCCATCCTTGAACGGCATCCGGGCAAGGTTCACGCGGTTGAGGTCTGGAACGAGATGAATCTCGACCGCGAGTGGACGTCGGCGCGTGGCCTGAGCGCGGCCAACTACGTTAGCCTGCTGCGGGCCACCTATGAAACCATCAAGGAAGTGGACCCCGGCATCATCGTCGTTTCCGGCGCGCTCTCGCCAACCGGCTTTGACGATGGCGTGACCGCCCGCGACGACGCGACCTTCATGGACCTGCTGATTCAGGCCGGGATGCTCAACTACGCCGACTGTGTTGGCGCGCACCACAACGGCTATAACATCAGCCCGAACTACACGTATGACAACGTGCCGAACGACCCAACCGCGCGTTTCCGTGGGCCGTTTGACAACCGGCATCGAAGCTGGAGCTTCCGCAGCACGCTGCAGACCTACGCCGCCAAGATCGCCAACGCGGGCGGCGACCAGAAGCTATGCGTGACCGAATTCGGCTGGCCCTCTTCCGAAGACCTTGACGGCTATCCGCAAGGCTTTGAATTCGCGCTCGATAACACGCTGGAAGAGCAGGCCGAATTCACTGTGCAGGCGCTCGATAACATGCAGGAATGGGGCTTCGTGCGCCTGGCCTTCATCTGGAACCTGAATTACGGCCCGCAGGCCGGCTGGGACCCGTCGAACGATAATGTGCCCTATTCGCTCATCGGGCCGGGAACCACCTTCCGCCCGGCGTTCGATGCGGTCAAGGAGTGGCTTGCGGAAAACAACGCCGGCCGAGGCACTTAATGTCGCGCTTAGAGAAACGCAGGGGTTGGGCCGGTCTGCGAAGACTGGCCCTTCCCCTGTTTTTTGTGCCTGTTCTCTGGTTCTCCACCTCGTCCACCGACCCCTTCATGGGCCGGGCGGTCACGAACCCGCCGTTTGAGTCGCTCACCTACGGCGTTCAGGCATTCCTCTGGTGGGACCCGACCATCGCGGCGCTGCGGCTCGACTCCATCCGCACGATGGTCTTCAGCCATGTCAAGCAAACGTTCGCCTGGAAGGATGTCGAGCCGGTGAAAGGCGAGCTGCATTTCGCCAACGCAGACCGGCTGCTGGAAGAGGTCGAGCGGCGCGGCCTCAGCCTTGTCGCGCGGCTGAGCGACACGCCAGACTGGGCTTTGCCGCCCGGCGCTGACGCCTCGCAATTCCTCGACTCGCCGCCCGCCGATCTGGGCGATTTCGCGCGTTACTGCGGCACGATTGCCAGCCGCTACCGGGGCCGCATCGCTGCCTACCAGATCTGGAACGAGCCTAATCTGGCGCGCGAATGGGGCAACAACCCGCCGGATGCGGCAGGATACGTCGAACTGCTCCGGGCATGCAGCGAGGCCATCCGCGCCGCCGACCCCGACGCGATTCTGATCTCAGCCGGGTTGTCTCCAACCGGCAACTACGACGCAACCGCCCACCCCGACGATGTTTTCCTGCAGGAACTGTATGACGCCGGCTTTCAGCGCTATATTGATGTGGTCGGCGTTCACGCGCCCGGCTATTCTCACCCCGAACTCAGCCCGGATGAAGCCGAGGCGCGCGGCAGCCAGCGCTTCTTTACCTTTCGCCGCGTGGAAGACCTGCGTAAAATCATGGTCGCCAACGGCGACGCCGCCCGGCAGATGGCCATTCTGGAAGTCGGGTGGACGCGCGATAATATCAATCCCGCGTATAGCTGGTTTGCCGTCGACGAAAAAACCCAGGCGCGCCATCTGGTCGCGGCCTACCGTTACGCGGCATTTCACTGGCGGCCCTGGATAGGTCTGATGTCGGCGATCTATATCGCCGACCCCCGGTGGACTCCCAAAAATGAGGAGTACCACTGGAGCATTTTTACGTCTGAAGGCTGGCAAACGCCGGCCTATGTCGCGCTGGCAAATATGGAAAAGTATTGCGGCAATCGCGTCATACCGGCGAGAGAGCCCGACAGCCCGCAAGCGCTTGGCCTCGCGCCAATCGAGTTTTGCACCGAAGCCGGAGCGCCAGGATAACAGGACATGCCAACGCCCGATACAACGATTCTTGCCATCAGCTACTTTTTTCACCTGATCGCGACCGTGGTCTGGATTGGCGGGCTGGTGATTTTGACCGTGCTGGTTTTGCCAGAGGCCCGGCGCGCGCTGGATGCAAACCCGGCGCTGGACGCCCTGAGCGACCGGCTGCGCCAGCGGTTCATCCCGCTCAGCAATTTCAGTCTGGTCGTCCTGATCGTGACCGGGCTGATCCAGATGACGGGTGACCCGAATTATGACGGCATGTTACAATTCACCAACGAGTGGAGCCGCGTTATTCTCCTGAAGCATATTGCCATTTTCGGCATGTTCGGCTGTGGGCTGGCGCTCCAGTTTGTCGTCGCGCCCGCGCTGAAACGTGCGCGCCTGCTTGCCGAACATGGCAAGGCCGATCCGGACGAAGCCCGTCGCCACCGACAACGGGAACAGCGCCTTGCCTGGATCAATCTTGTACTCGGGATACTCGTTCTGGCCTTTACCGCCTGGGCGACAGCATTGTGAACTGAGGAATTCGATTGTCTAGCAGGATGGGTAACGCCCTCGCGGTTATATTGCTCTTGATCGCCGCCGGCTTTCGACTATGGGGGCTGTCTACTCATCCGCCGGGTTTCCACAACGACGAAATCAACGATATCCGCATCGCCGAAACCGCGCGTCAGGGGCGGATTGAAGTCTTTTATGATCTCGGCGGTGAAGGCAGAGAGGGCCTTTACCAGACGATCCTGACGGTGACAACCGGCGCGATCGGCGGCGGGCTGATCGGCTACCGTATGCTGTCGGTGTGGCTGGGCCTGCTGACGCTTGCGGCGGTCTACGCGCTGGTGAAACGCCTCTATACCCCGACGGCAGCAGTGGCGGCGATGGCGCTGCTCAGCGTCGGCATGCTGCCGGTCATGATGTCGCGGATGATCAGCCGCGAGAGCGCCCTGCCGCTGCTGTTGACAGGCATCCTCCTCGCCTTCGCCCGCGCTTTTTCGTTGCCCGATGGCGACATGCGCCGCCGCGCCCGCACAACGCCGTTCACGGCTCTGGGGCTGCTGCTCGGCGCTGGTTTTTACGTACATCCAGCGCATTTCATCATCGCGCTGTTCAGCATGGTCTTTATCGCCTACATGATCGTACGGCGGCCGATGTCGCGGCGGCGGCTTGGCTATATCGGCTTCGCGCTCGTCATCATGATCGTGGTCGCCATGCCCTATCTCATCTCCAGCATCCGCCTGCGCGAACTCTCCGGCCCTGCCCGGCTGTTTGAAAACATGGTCACGACGCGGCCTGAGGCCGTTTCCAGCGTCATGCGCGGTCTGGGCGGCCTGTTTCTGGTCGGCGACCAGAACGCGCTGGTCAACCTGCCAGGGCGGCCCATGATCGACCTCGTCAGCGGCCTGTTTCTCGTGCTCGGCGTGGTCGTCGCGCTGCGTTATTTTCACCAGTCGCGTTTCATCATGCCGCTGCTGGCGACCGTCGCGCTTGCGCCTGTCACGCTGATGCGTACAACCAGCCCCGATTTCGTGGCCATGTCGCTGTTGCTGCCGCTGATCGCGCTGTTTTTCGGCGTTGGCGTCAGCGCGCTGGCGACGGGCGTTCCGGCACGTTCGCGCCCGGTTTTCTGGCTGGCGCTGGTCGCGCTCTTCGGCTTCAATATCGTTTGGACGAGCCGCGACCTGTTCAACCGCTGGCCCGCGCTGCCGAGCGTTCATACGCTTTATCGCTCGACCCTCGCCTATGCAGCGCATTATCTCGACCAGACGGCCGGCTCCCTGCCCACCGTGCTATGCGTCAGCAATCTCAACCCGGCCACCACGCCAGAGCTGGAAAACTACGAAATCCTCGCGCTGATGATGCATCGCCCGAACGTGCCGCTACGCTATGCCAACTGCGGTGTGGCGCTGGTTCTGGCAGATGGTGGCGAAGTCCAGCAGGTCGTTTTTCTGGACAGCAGCGCGCTGGAAAACGCGCACGCCAGCATTCGTAACTGGCTGTCGGCGGGAGAAATCATCCACCTGCCGGGGATGCCCGGCGCATCGGTCGTTCGCCTCGACGTCGCCCGCAATCTGGCCGATACCGTTGGGCGTTTCACCACGACTGCGCCCGTGTCTTACGCGCCTGAGTCACCCGGCGGCGTTGCCCCGACGTTCCCCCCAGTGCGTTTTGGCGGCAACGTGACCTTTCTGGGCTACGAGCCGTTTGCCAGCCAGACATACCGGCCCGGCGACTATCTCACCATCGTATCCTACTGGCGCGTGGACGGCGTGGTTCCTTCGGATTTGCGGCTGTTCACGCACGTGCTGTTCGACCCGGTGTCCATCGCGGCGCAGAGCGACGTCCTGAGCGTACTGCCGGCCCAGCTTCAACCGCGAGACATCTTCATTCAGGTCACGTTTGTGCGCCTGCCCAACGTGCTCACCGCCGGTCGCTATCAGGTGTCGATTGGCGCGTATGAAGACAACACCGACACGCGCCTTCCCGTCTTCGATGGCGACGAGCAGCGCGGCACGCGCGTCTTCCTGCCTGAAATCATGATTACCAGTAACTGAAACGAGTGCCGATGTTTGAAATTGTCTTTCTTGGAACCTCCGCTTCCGCGCCCTCGGTCCATCGCGGGCTGACATCGCAGGCCATTCTGGCGGGCGAGCACCGCTTTCTGGTGGACTGTGGCGAAGGCACGCAGCGGCAAATCCTGCGGAGCGGTATCGGTTTCAAGCGGCTGAATCGTGTCCTGCTCACGCACGGCCATCTGGATCACATTCTCGGTCTGGGAGGGCTGGTTTCGACCTTCGCGCGCTGGGAAAATATCAACGAGATCGAAATCTACGGCGGCACCTCGGCGCTCGACCGCGTGCAGCGGCTGCTTTACGGCGTCGTGCTCGATTTTGAGCGCCTGCCAATCGAGATTCATCTGGTGGATCTGAAACCGGGGCCGTTCTTTTCGGCCAAGGACTTCACCATCAGCGCGTTCCCGGTGACGCACCGCGGCCCGGGCTGCTTCGGCTTTCTGTTTGAGGAGAAGTCGCGGCGGCCTTTTCTCGCCGACGTGGCCGACAGACTGGGCGTGCCGCCCGGCCCGGAGCGCGGCCAACTGGTTCGCGGGGAGGCCGTCACGCTGGCCGATGGGCGCGTCATCACGCCGGACATGGTGCTCGGCGAGGAGATACGCGGCGCAAAGCTGGTCTATATCGGCGATACCGGGCGCACGGATAATCTGCGCGAGGTCGCGCAGGACGCCGACTTGCTGGTCATCGAGGCGACATTTCTGGAAAGCGAAGCGGACGTCGCCCGCGATTTCGGCCACCTGACCGCCAAGCAGGCCGCGCTGCTGGCCCGCGAGGCAGGCGTGCGGACGCTGGTCCTCAACCACGTCTCGCGGCGCTACCGCGAGGCGGACATCATCGAAGAGGCGCGGAGCGTGTTCCCCGGCGCATATGTGGCCCGTGACATGGATCATTTCGTCGTGCGGCGCGGGCAGGGCGCGGAGAAAGTCACCCCCCCGCCGCGCGAAACGACCGCGTGATGGCTGCAACAACCGGCTCGAAGCTGGCAGCCTGAAGGATAGATAGCTTTTAGCCCTGAATATCGCTCAGGTTAATCATGCCTTCGCTGATGACCTGCCCCGGCTGGATCACCAGCGGCCCCGCGACGTCCGGCGTGGCGATCAGGTCATAAGCAGTCGCGCCGGTCACGCGCACCGGCACGATTTCGCCCACCGGCAACTCGCCCTCGACCAGCACATAACCGTCGATTTCCGGCGCATCGCGGTAGCTGCGCGCCAGCGAGACGACATCGCCGGTCAATTCGCCATTCTCATCTTCCGCATGGCCGTGACCTTCCACCAGCACGTCGAGCGTTTTGCCGACAAACGACTGGTTTTTCGCCAGACTGATGCCCTGCTGCAGCTCCATCAGCGCGTTCCAACGCGCTTCCTTAACCTCAGGCTCGACGTGCCCCGGCAGCTCGGCGCTGGGCGTGCCGGCCTCGAATGAATATTTGAACGCGCCGACGCGGTCGAACTGCATGTCGCGCACGAAGTCGAGCAATTCCTGAAACTCCGCGTCGGTTTCGCCCGGATAGCCGACGATGAACGTCGTTCGCACGGCGAGGCCGGGAAGCATCTGCCGCATGCGCTCGACAGTCTCGTACACCCATTCGATTTTGGCCGGGCGGCGCATCCGCAGCAGCGTCGAACGGCTGCCGTGCTGGAGCGGCATGTCCAGATAGGGAAGCACCTGCCGGTGACGCGCCATGGTTTCGATCAGCCGCGGCGTCACATACCCCGGATAGGCGTACATCACGCGAATCCACGGAATGTCGGGCGCGGCGACGACAATCGCGTCCAGCAAATGCGCCAGACCGTCCTTCAGGCCAAGGTCATGGCCGTAATCCGTCGTATCCTGTGCGATCAGGATGAGTTCCTTCACACCGCGCGCCTGTAGATCGACGGCCTCGCGGACAATCGTTTCGATAGGGCGGCTGACGGCAGTGCCTTTGATTTTCGGAATGGCGCAGAAGGCGCACGGACGGCGGCAGCCGTCGGCCACTTTCAGATAGGCGCTGGCTCCCTGCAGACTGGCGCGCAGAACGCCCCGCTCGTCGCTACCGACGACTTCAGCCTCGGTTGGCAGGTGGTACAGCGGTTCGGGATGCCGGCGAGCGCGCAGCCGGGTGATGAGGTCAAAAATATCCATCCAGCGCCGCGTGCCGATCACGCCGTCGAGACCGGGAACCTGAGCGACGACCTCGGCCCCATAACGCTGCGACAGGCAGCCCGCGGCGATCACCATCTGACCGGCGCGGCGGTTATTGACCAGCTCGCGCAGCGCGTCAATCGACTCCTGTCTGGCCGCGTCGATAAAACCGCAGGTATTGACGATCAGCACCTCCGCCGAATCGGGATCGCCGACGCCGCGCATACCGTGCTGGTTGAGGACTTGCGCCATGCTCTCGGAGTCAACCGTGTTCTTGGAACAGCCCAGACTCAGTAGGAAATATTTGTTCTTGCGAGACATTCGCTCTCAGGCTCCGTCTTTAGTCGGCGTGGGATTCACCGGCGTCTGTCGCGGCGGCAGAATCGCCGTTGGCGATGGCGTCAGGGTCAGCGTTGGCGTCGGCGTTAACGACGGCGTTGGCGTCAGCGACGGCGTCAGGGTATTGGTTGGCGTCAGCGTAATCGTCGGCGTCAGCGTCGCCGTTGGCGTATCGCTCGGCGTCAGCGTGATCGTCGGCGTGAGCGTAATGGTCGGTGTGTCGCTCGGCGTCGGCGTGTCACTGGGCGTGAGCGTAATCGTCGGCGTGTCGCTCGGCGTCGGGCTTGGCCCCGGCGTATCGCTGGGCGTCAGTTCCAGAATGGCTGCCTGAATGTCAAGCGCTTCGGTCGGCAGCGGCGTGGGCGTAAACGGCGACGTTGGATCATAGCCCGGGCCGGAGCTTACCTGCACACCGGTTTCTGTAAAGATAATATCCACAGCCTGCCCTCGGCCGCCAAACGGACGTTGCGGCTGCCCGTTCCAGACAACATCGAGCGCCGCCGCGTTGCTTGCCTTGATCACGACGGTGTTCAAAGCCGGAATTTCGATGGTCGTCCCCGGCGTCGTGATGTCGGCATACTGCTGAACGCCATCGGTTTCGATGCTCAGCCATGTACGCTGCGTCACGGCCAGATTGACAAGCACGCCACTGCCCGTGTAATTGGAGCCGGCCACCGGTTCCGGCGGCAACGTCGGCAACAGCGCCGCGGGCGTGATCTGCGGCGGCGGCGTGTGGGTCGGTGAAGGCGGAAGTTCGCCAAGAATGTCGCCGCCGTTCGTGTTCAGACCATTGCCTTCATCGAGTAACTGCACGGCCACAAACACAATCACCGATAGCGCGGCCCCCGCCACCAGCAGCCGCAGCAACAGGTTGAAAATGCCGCCCCCGCTCTTGCGCTGTTCGACCAACGTGATAGGAACGGGCGGTAACGAGGGGTCGGTGTCGGTAATGGAACGCGCGGCGACCGGCACGGCGACGGACGGCACAGGCTGCGTATCGCGCTTTTTCTTTTTGCCGCCCTTGCCTTTGCCGCGATTGGCGTACTTACCGCCGCGCGGCGGGCCGTAGGTTTCGGCCAGACGCACGGCTTCGTAGTAGTCAACCATCTTCTGCTCGTCCAGACCGAGGAAACGGGCATAGTTGCGTATGAACCCGCGAATCTGGACGACCGACATATCGGGAATGTTGAAATCGCCAAGCTCAAAAGACTCAAGTACGCGCCGGCGAATGCGAAGCGCCTGCTCCGCATCTTCCAGCGTGAGTTCTCTGGCTTCTCGCGACTGGCGCAAATAGCGGCCAAGCGCCTGTGCATCCATACTCAAACAGTCCTCTTGCTCTAAAAAAAGCAGCCCCGTACACGGTCAAACCGGCGGGGCCGCCTCCTTTAGGCAATCGTTATGCAGATGGCTTTAGTCAGCGGCGCGGGTTTCTTCGTCTGCGCCCTGGTCGCCACCCTGATCATCCGCTTCCTGACCCGGAAGGGCATCACGCACGGCGTCCACAGCCGACGCAACCGCGTTCGAAATGCCTTCGACGACATTGCCCGCAGCTTCGGCCACGGCCTCGGCGAGTTCGCCAACGGCTCCACCCGCCGCTTCGGCCTGCTGGCTTTGCTCGCGCTCGCGCATAAAGCGTTCGTAGTCTTCTTCGCGCACGATTGTAATCCGCAGAACGGGCGAAATTTCCGTGCCCAGTCGCACCGGCACTTCATGCGTACCGATGTCGCGCAGCGGCTGCTGGCTGATGCGCCGCCGGTTAATGTCGATGCCGGTCTTTTCGTTCAGCGCCTCGGCGATTTCCGTGGTAGTGACGGAGCCAAACAGCCTGCCGGTCGGCGAGGCGCGGCGGGCAAAGATCAGTTCGACGCCGTCAATCTGACGCGCCAGCTCGTTCAGCCGGGCGTCAAGCTGGGCGCGGCGGGCTTCCGCCTGAGCGCGCAGACTCTCGGCCTGCTTCAGCGCGCCGGGCGTCGCTTTCACGGCCAGCTTCTTCGGAATCAGCCAGTTACGCGCGAAGCCGTCCGCCACTTCGACGACCTCGCCCGCGACGCCGTGCTTGTATACGTCGCTCAGGAGCAATACTTTCATCGGACTAAACCTTCCCGCATCATTTTCATGCCCAACCGGGCCGCAATTTGCATGCACTGTAGTTACCGAATCGACCGTGCATTATAAACAGGGGACCCCGCTGTGCCAAGTGTGAGTTCACCATAGCGAGGCCGGGGCATTTCCGGCATACTAAATGACTTCCGTAAGAAATAAGCGGCAACGATCCTATGGATGCCCGGACGCAACCAACCAAATGGCCCGTTCATCGGGCTTTGGCGCTGGCGCTGGTCCTGTTCAGCTTTTTCATGAGCGCCTATCTCAGCCGTACGGTATTCGAGCGGCTGCCTCATCTGGAGGACGAAGTCGCCTACCTGTTTCAGGCGAAGGTCATCGCCCGCGGCGATCTGGTGATCGAGTCGCCACAGCCGCGCCGCGCCTTCTGGCAGCCCTTCGTGGTCGATTACGAGGGCAAGCGCTTCGGTAAGTACACGCCGGGCTGGCCTGCCCTGCTGGCGACCGGCGTGGCGATGGGCGAGCCGTGGGTCGTCAACGCCTTCTTCAGCGCACTGGCCGTCGCACTGGTCTACCGCTTTGGCAGCGAGCTGTATAACCGGGACGCCGGGCTGATCGCCGCCGGGCTGGTGGCTTTCTCGCCGATGGCGCTGCTGCTGAACGCCACGCTGATGGGCCATACAGCGGCGCTCTTCGGCGTATTGCTGTTCATCTACGCCTACTGGCGCATGGAGCGCGGCAAACATCCGCTCGGCTGGGGGCTGGTCGCCGGGCTGGCGCTCGGGGCGGTGCTGGCCAACCGCCCGCTGACGGCGGCCGGTATCGCGCTGCCGTTCGTCGCGTGGAGCCTCGTCCGGCTTGCCAGAGCGCTGGCCGCCGGGGGAGCGCATTTCTGGTCGCGGCTGAAACCGCTGGTCGCGCTCAGCGTCATGACGATCATCCTCGGCGCGAGCATTCCCATCTACAGCGCCGCCGCCACAGGCGACCCGACGCGCAATCTGTATACCCTCGTCTGGTCCTACGATACCGTCGGCTTCGGCCCCTGCTGCGGGCGCAGCTCCGAACGGGGCGAAGGCGGGCACAATCTGGAACGCGGCGTGCGTCACATGCGCTTCGACCTTTCGCTCATGGCCGCCGACCTCTTCGGCTGGCAACTGGGCGATCTGACGCCTGAAGCGCAGCAGCATTTGCTGTACGAAGGCGATTACTACCCGATCACCGGCGTAAGCTGGATTCTGCTGCCGTTTGGCCTGTGGGCCGCGTTTAGACGGCGCGCGTTGTGGGTCTGGCTGTGGCTCGGCGTCGGGTTGGCGTGGCTGGTCTTCATCTTCGAGTATCAGGGTGGCGCGCTGACGCGAGACCCAACGTGGTCGTATATCTGGCTGGCCGTCGCCGGGCTGTGGTTGGTGCTGCCGCTGGCCGTCACATGGCGTTCGACGCGGCCCGTGCGCGATACATGGAGTTGGCTGCTCGTCGCAGTAGCGCTCGGCCTGATCATGGCACAGCTTGCCTACTGGATCGGCTCGCAGCGCTACAGCACGCGCTACTATTTCGAGGCTTTACCGGCGCTGGCCCTGTTGAGCGCGCTGCCGCTGGCGTGGCTGGCCCGGCGCGTCGGGCGCGCGCTGGTTTACCCGCTCGTCGCCGCCGTTCTCATCTTCAGCCTGTTCGCCTACAGCCTGCCGCGCATCGGCCTGCTCTACCGCTTCAACCAGATCAATCAGGACGTGATTGAAGGCGTCGAGGCGCGGCGCGAAGGCGACCGGCCCGTGCTGGTGCTCATCAGCGGCAGCAACGTGCGCTGGCGGGCGCTCGGCAGCCTGATGGCCGTCACCAGCCCCTATCTGGACAGCGACATCGTCGCCGCGTGGCTATACTCGCCCAACGTGCGCGACCAAATACTCGAACAGTTCCCCGACCGCCAGATCATCGAAATGCAGGCATCGGAGAACGACGTCTGGTTTGTCGATACCGGCATTTACGGCTAGCGCGGGGCCGCATCACCAGACGCCGGGAATCAGGCGATAGCGCGTGCGGGCAGCGTACTCGCGATAGCCCGGCAGTTCGTCCCGCAGCGTGCGGTCTTCGAGCGCGGTTCGCAGCACCAGAAGCGCCGCCGTCACGAGGTTGGGATAGAAAGCCGGCAGCGAGCCAACAACCAGTGGCATGGCCAGATGGAAAATGATCGTGCCAACGTAACCCGGATGCCGGATAAACCTGTAGGGGCCGGAGGAAACGGTGTGATGATCCCGTTCGGCCTGAATGCGAACCGTCGCCGAGAAGTAGGGATTGCTCGCCATCGACCAGATCACAATGCCCCAGCCAAGCGCCGTCAGCAGCAGGCCGGCCACAGGAATCCAAACGGGCTGTGCCGCCGTCCAGCCGTAACGGTAATCCAGCCCTGCAATGGCCCAGCTTACCATCGGCAGCAGGACAATCGCGACCAGCGTCAGCGCAATATCCCAGAATTTTGTTCCCTGTTGCAGCTTCGCGCGCTCGGCAATCAGGCCGGGCTGGCGCGGCAGCACAACGATCGCCTGAGCGATGATCGTCGCGGCATAAACGCCGGTATAGAGCCAGCCAGCCGGCCACGAGAGCGTGCCCGCCGACGCGAACAAAATCGCCATCAGGATCAGGAGCCCTGTGATCTGCTTGCGCCACCAGAGCCGGACCAGTTTTCCGGTGTCGTCGCCAGTGTTTGTCTCGATCGTACCGGCCATATCCGCCTTCCGTGAATCGATGCAGGCGCTATAAACAGTATGCTCGATTCAGGCGGCGGCCAAGCACCCCACAAATCAGGTGATGCCGTCAGGCGTTTATGTGGCAACCGGCGGCCTACGCCCGTTCGCCATCCGGCGCGTCGACCAGCATAAAGGGCGCGCTGCCGCAGACCACGCCGTTAATCTGGATTTCCGCTACATGTTCCCCGGCGTAATAGCGGCGGGTCGTCACCGGCCTGAAGCTGTGCTGTCTGCGAATTTCCACCCGCTCGCCCGGCGCAAGCGTACGTTTGGTCAGTTTAAAGACTTTAGGGCTGCGTTTTCCGTTGGCGCGGGCATGGTGAATGATATAGTCGATCATCAGGTTGAGCGGCGCTCCGGCCCGGTTCTCGACGGCGAACCGCAACGTGATATTTTCGCCAACCCGAACCGTATCCGGCGTGACCGTCAGATCGTTGAGCGCAAAGCCGCCATCGGCTTCATAGCCCAACAGCGCCAGCGCATCGCGGTTACCCTCCTTGACCAGCGTGCGAAGGCCATGCGCCACAACCCAACGAACCCCCTCGCCATGCTCGCGGTTCCAGCGCCGCAACGTGGCCAGCGCAATGTCCGGATTGTCCTTGGCAATATCATTCAGATTGTTGGCCACGCTGCGCCGTACGTATTCCGACTCGTCGTTTTTCAGGCGTTCGAGGACCGGCAGGATAGGCGTCGGATCGCGTTTGAGCGCAGGCAGCGCCACGCCCCACGGCAGCCGCGGACGGCATCCCTCACTGGCGAGCCGCCGCACATGCTCGTTTTCATGCCCGGCCCAGCGCAGCATTTGTTCCATCATGCGCGGCTGATCGGCGATGATAAACGGGCGTACCGCAAACTCGGCGGTCGATTGCTGCGTGAACTGTTCCAGCGCGGCAATGGAAGCATCCCAGTCAGCGAGGCCGTAGACCTCAACGAAGTCGGGCAGGACCAACAGCGCCAGTCGATAGCGATCCGGCGGCGGCTCAAGCGCGCGCAGGATCGCCAGTGCCGACCGGTAGTCGTCGGGCAGAAACGCGCGCAGGCATACCGTCATGTGGCGCATGCGCGCTTTCAACTCGCGCGCTTCCCATTGCTCGTCGTGGACGCTGGCGAAAAAAGCCTCCGTATCGAAAGCGGGATAAACGGCGCGAATCGCGTTGGCCAGCGCGCGTGTGAAACCCGGATGGAAGTGGTTCTTGAACGGCTCGGGCATTTGGTACACCTGTTCTATTGCGACAGACGCATTATGCCGCATCCCGCCTTCCACGCGCCAGCCGGAAATCACACACTTCGGCCAGCAACGAAATGAGGGGCCGGTTGGCCCCTCATGCGTTACTTCAAACCCGGTTATGCGGCTTAACTGCCCGCGCCCAGAAGCTGCCCGCGAATCGCGCCGCTTGGGAATTCATTGGTGTAGATGCTCAGGTGGTACGCGGATGGATTCGCGAGAATCGCTTCGATGGCTTCGGCATCGACCTCGGTGGTGCAGCCCGACGATGCGCCATCAGCGCCCGGCGGTGTCAGCGACACAACGCTGTCGCCCGATTCGCCTTCAATACCGGCCACGATACGCGCTTCAGACGCAGGAACCGCAATGCCGCCGACCTGCATCGTCCAGCAAATGGTATTGCTTTGCTGGTCAATCCACAGCCACGCCTGCCCCTGACCATCGGCATCGCCCGGACCGGGAACGACCTGCGGGCCGCTCATCAAGACCTGGAAGTTAGGCGTGTACTGAACGCCATCGACCGTGAAGGTCGGTCCGCCGATCTGATCGCCGTCCACGGTCATCTCGTTCCGCGCGAAGATGAACGCGACGACATGCGCGCGGATCACGTCGCAATTGACTGCCGGCGCGGCAGGCGGAACAACGGTCGGCTCAAATTCGGCCTCATCGTCGCCGTCAGCGTCTGGCTCCGCGGTGGCATCATCCTGCTGAATCTGGGGAATGACCTTCAGCAGAGGCAGCTTCACAGCGTCAGTGGCTTCGGGTGTTGCTTCCGCGCCATTCTCAGCGCCTTCGTCCTCCTGATCGCCACCATCGTCGGTTGTGTCAACCCCACCAGTCGTGCCTGCCCCGGCCGTTGTCCAGTCATAGCCATAGGCATCACGAGCCGCCCATACCAGCGCGCGAACGGTTGGATCACAGACGGCAAGCGGATCCTCCTGCTGCGCCGCGATGGGCTGCGCTAACAGCGCCCCGAGGACGAGAGCCAGAATGACAACCAGACCCAGTGCAGTAAGACGGATGTTTCCTGACATACGACGTATCTCCTTGGTTGCAGTCGCGCCAGAAACTGACGTCGCGGCCCTCCACAAGGAAGGCCACCTTGCTACAAATAGCATAACGTCATAACAAAATCAATGAATTCTGATGAGAAGTGGATGAGTAGTCGCCGGTGGCAAGATCGCCCGCAATTGATCCCGCGCAGCGCGTTTCGGCGGCGCGAAATGCGGCAAGGGGCAGGAACACGGCGCCGGTCTGAGGCACGCGCACAGGCCGGGAATCGTCGCTCAGTCCCCCGCTTCCTGCCCACCGTTGCCACTTTCAGGCCGGATTATGCGTACATTAACAACAGACAGAACGCTCTGTCCCGGCCTGTATAATTAGCCAGATGTAGGACGTAGAAAGAGACACAGATGCGGATTATCGTACACACGGGTAAAGGCGGCGTCGGCAAGACGAGCATTTCCGCGGCGACAGCGCTGCGCTGTGCCGAAATGGGACTGAAAACCATCGTCATCAGCACCGACACGGCCCACAGCCTGGGCGATTCGCTGGAACACGAGATCGGCCCCGAACCGACCGAGATCTTCCCCAACCTGTGGGCGCAGGAAGTTGACGCCCGCTATTCGATGGACAAATACTGGGGCGCATTCCAGAAGTACATGGTCGCGCTCTTTAGCCGTCAGGGCGTCGAGAACATCGTCGCCGAAGAAGTGACGATCCTGCCGGGCCTTGAAGAAGGCGCGCACCTGCTCTGGATCAACAAATATCTAAACGAGGGGCAGTTTGACGTGCTGATCGTCGACGCTGCCCCGACCGCCGAAACGCTGCGGCTGCTCAGCCTGCCAGATGTCACGCGCTGGTGGTTTGAAAAGCTGCTGACGTTCACGCGCGGCGCGTCGAAAATCCTGCGGCCCATCAACAAGGTGCTTCGCGGCAACGACAGCACCGTACCCGACGACACCGCCTGGGCACAGGTCGAAAACCTTTTCGACACGCTTGACAGGGTGCGCCAGTTGTTATCCGATCCCGAACTCAGCAGCGTCCGGCTGGTCGTCAACCCGGAGAAGATGGTCATCAAGGAAACGCAGCGCACCTACACCTATCTGAACCTGTACGGCTACGCGACCGACGCCATCATCTGCAATCGCATCATTCCGCCAGAAGTCACCGATCCATACTTCGAGGCGGCCAAGGCGAAACAACAGGAGAACATCGCCTTCATTCGGGAGGCGTTTGGCGAGCTGCCACTGTTGAAAGCCCCGTTGTTCGGTCAGGAAGTCGGCGGTCTGGACGCCCTGCGGACGCTGGCGGCCACGCTCTATGGCGACAACAACCCGGCGGACAAGATGTTTGACGGAACCACCCACCGCATCGAAAGCATCGGCTCCGATGGCTACCGGCTGATCGTTCCGTTGCCATTCGCCCGCAAGGACGACATGGACATCTATCGGTCGCGCGATGAACTGACGCTGCGCGTTGGGCCATACCGCCGCAACATCGTGCTGCCTTACGCGCTATGGGATCTGGAAATTGCCGATGCAAGATTTGAAAACTCCACCCTCAACATCCGCTTCCAGCGAGACCGTTGAGATCCCGGCGACCATCGGCGTTACGCCCACGATCGAGCGCCAGCCTGAAATGCCCGCCCCGGCGCAGGCATCGCGCCGGCGCTCCTCGCTTCGCATGCAGTATCGCTTTCTGCGGGTGGTGGTGTATCTATGGTGGCTGTTCGCGCGGCTGGTTTTCTGGCAGGTGGTGCTAAAACGTTACCTGCCGGAGCATGTCGAACGCACCAATCTGGAGCGCTGGCGCAAATACGCCCGCTCCTTCCGCGCCTTCGCCGTCGAGATGGGCGGCGTCATGATCAAGCTGGGCCAGTTCATCTCGACCCGCAGCGACATTCTGCCGCCTGAGGTCATCGACGAACTGGCCGCCCTGCGCGACGAAGTGCCGGGCGTGCCGAGCGACGAAATCCGCGCCATTATCGAACGCGAACTGGGGCCGATTCCGGAACACTTCGAGTGGTTTGACGAGCGCCCGGTCGCCGCCGCGTCGTTAGGACAGGTCCACCGCGCGCGCCTGCGAAACGGCGACCGGGTCGTCGTCAAGGTGCAGCGCCCGAATATCGACGAACTCGTGCATACCGATCTGGCGGCGCTGAAGGTCATTGCGCGGTATGCGCGCCGCTTTGCGTTCGTGCGCCGCCGCGCCGATACCGTCGCGCTGGCCAACGAATTTGGCCGCGTCCTGCTGGAAGAACTCTCGTATCGCAACGAAGCGCGGAATGCCGCCCGCTTCGCCGAGATGTTCCGCGATGATACCGGCGTCTATATCCCGCAGGTATACACCGAGCTGTCGACCGACCGCGTCCTGACGCTGGAAGACGTGACTACCATTAAGTTGAACGACTATGCCGCGCTGGAAGCAGCGGGAATCAGCCGCAAGGCGGTCGCGCAGCGCCTGATGGACACCTATCTGAAACAGGTCTTTGAGGAGCGCTTTTTCCATGCCGATCCCCATCCCGGCAACCTGTTCGTCTACCCGCTGGACCCGGAAGGCGAACTGGGCCACAGCCCGGTCGGCGGCAGGCCGTTCTATCTGATCTTTGTCGATTTCGGCATGACCGGAAGCCTGACGCCGGAGATCGTCGCCGGGCTGGTGAACACGCTCACCGCCGTCATCACACGCGACGCCCGCAAGCTCGTCGCCAGCTATCAGGCGCTCGGCTTCCTGCTGCCCGGCGCGGATACCGCCAGACTTGAGGAGGCGACGAAAGCCGTCTTCGATCAGGTCTGGGGCATGGACATGGCCCAAATCGGCCAGATTGGCTACAACGAGATAGCGCAGATCGGCTCGGAGTTCAGCGACCTGCTGTTTTCAATGCCGTTCCAGATGCCTCAGGACTTCATCTATCTGGCGCGCACGTTTGGCATTCTGGGCGGCTTATGCACCAGCCTCGACCCGACGTTCAATCCCTGGCACGAACTCCAGCCGTACACGCAGAAACTGATGGCGCAGAATGTGGGGGCAAATGGCGACGCCGCCACGCAAATCGCCGGAACCGTCCTCAGTTCGAGCGCAGTGCAAAATCTGCTCAGCAGCGCGGGCGGGCGGGCGCTGGCGAATATCGGCCAGTCGCTTCTGGGGCGAAGTCACAACAGCGCCGCCGAGTTCGTCGCCCGGCTGGAGCGCGGGGAGATCAAGCTGACGGTTCAGCCGGATAAAAACCTCGAACGGCAACTCAGCCGCATCGAGGCGCAGGGGCGGCGCACGACGCGCGCCGTACTGGCAGGCAGCGGGCTGATCACGTCTACCCTGCTCTATATCCATGGCGACACCACCGTCGCCGCAATTGGCTACGGCATCTCGGCGCTGTTACTGCTGGCGACGTGGCTAACAGGGGAATAGCCTTCGCCCCTGCTCTATCAACCTCGTGGAGCAGGGGCGTCAGACCTCACTGGCGAGGATTCGCCTACTCGACCTGAACCTTGACTTTCGACGGGCCGGTCGTCGATGGCCGGTCGCCGCCTTCGCGGCTTTTGGTCTCCATTTCCTTGCTCATCTTCTCAAGCTCGGTGATGGCGGCATCGACCAGCACCTTGAACCCTTTGACAAATTCGCGTCCGGCTTCCGCGCCGTGCTCCTTAAAGCCGGGCGGGACCAGAGCATCCAGCGCCTTGCCGGTTTCCTCCAGCGCGCGCCGCTGGTGATACAGGAAGGCGTCAATCGGGTTACGCGGCTCTTCGTCCGGTTGCTGGTCGGCCGGGTTGTTGACGTGATTCTCGTTCATGCCTGTCTGTCCTCGTCACTCACTTGCGATCCGAGTTCCCGGCGTCGTGCCGGTCCTCTCATTATCTTTATACGCGACCGGATAGCGAAAGTTGCACCGCGCTTCTCACGTTCTAATATCCGCTCGCCCGGTCGACCCGGTTGAGCAGCGGCCGGTTGTCGATGTAGCGACGCAAATTCTCGCTAAAGAGCGCCGCCGCCTTGCGATGATAGTTCACACTCAGGCCGGAGATATGCGGGCTGATGATGACGTTGTCCAGTTTCCACAAAGGGCTTGTCGGCGGCAGCGGTTCTTCCTCAAACACGTCGAGAGCAGCCCCGGCGATCTTCTTCGAGCGTAACGCCTCGATCAGCGCATCTTCGTCCACCACGCTACCGCGACCGACGTTGATCAGCACGGCATTCGGCTTCATCTGCTGGAAAATCTCGGCGTTGACGCAGTGCCGGGTGCTTTGGGTGTTCGGCAACGTCAGCACCAGAAAGTCGCATTCCCGCGCCATTGAACCGAGCGCTTCGCTGGGATACAGGCGGTCGGGAATATCGCCGGTCGGGTCGCCGGTGCCGGGTTCGCGATAGCCATTGTCGTCATGCAGGTTCATCAGATCGCGTTTTGTGGCCAGCACCTTCATGCCCAGCGCGCGCGCCATGCGCGCCAGTTCACGCCCGATGCTGCCATAACCAGCGATTCCGAGCGTTTGCCCGCGCAGTTCGTGCGGAAGATAGAGGAGTTCCGATTCGTCGTCTTCGCGCCGCGAGCGCCACTCGGAACGCGCCTGATAGCGCAGCATCGTGGGAATCTTGTAGTTGAAGGCCAGCATCATCCCCAGACAGTACTCGGAAATCTGCACCGCATGAATGCCGCTGGCGCTGGTGATGATCACGTCTTCGGCCTTCATGACGGGATGATCGGCAAGATGATCGACCCCGGCGCTGTTCAACTGAATCCAGCGCAACCGTGGCGCTTGCGCCGGGTCCGGCACGATGGAAGAGGTGTAAAGCACCTCGGCCTTTTCCCACACCTTATCAGGCACTTTGGGGAAATGCCGCTCGATCTGAAGCTGGGGCGAGATCGAACGCAGCTCGTCAATAATCTGGTCGGAAAAATCCATCGCGACGACGACATAAATCGGTTCGTTGTGCAGGTGTGTCACGCAACCCTCTCTCTTGAGTCGGCTGTTACGGGCGCAATCTATCTGATGATGTTACGCGCCGCCAGCCCTGGATGCAAACGACCGCTACGTAGCGGCGGACTCTCCGGAGTGTTACATTAGAGCGTACCATAATGACCACAGCCTGCTGCCCGACCTGCCAGCGGCAGCAGCCAGAGCCGGCATGAGGGCAGCCCGCGCGGCCCTGCACGACGCTTGAGGAGAAATTGACTATGGGATTGATGGACGGAAAAGTCGCGATTGTCTTTGGCGTTGCCAACAAAAATTCAATCGCCTGGGGAATCACGCGCCGCTTCCACGAAGAAGGCGCGACCATCGGCCTGAGCTATGCCGGAGAAGCGCTGAAAAAGCGTGTTCTTCCACTGGCCGAAGAAATCGGCTGCGACTTCGTTGAAGAATGCGACGTCACCGATGACGAGGCGCTCGACCGGACGTTCGAGCGTATCCGCGAGCGTTTCGGCAGGATCGACACGCTCGTTCACAGCATCGCTTTCGCCAACCGCGAAGATTTGGGCGGGCGGTTTGTCAACATCTCGCGCGAAGGCTTCAAAACAGCGCTCGACATCAGCGCCTACAGCTTGATCGCCATGGCCAGACGCGCCGAGCCGTTGATGACCGAGGGCGGCAGCATGTTGAGCCTCACCTACTACGCCGCCGAAAAGGTCATGCCCAAATATCACGTCATGGCCATCGCCAAGGCGGCGCTGGAGACGATCACGCGCTATCTGGCGAACGATCTGGGGCCGAAGGGCATCCGCGTCAACGCGATCAGCGCCGGGCCGATCAAGACGCTGGCCGCCGCTGGCGTCCCCGGCTTCCGCTTGATGCTGAAGTATTCCGAGCAGGTCTCTCCCCTGCGCCGGCTGGTCACGACCGAGGACGTCGGCAATACCGCGCTGTATCTGGCCTCCGATCTGGGCAGCGCCGTGACCGGCGAGATCATTCACGTCGACGCCGGCTACAACATTCTGGGCCTGACGCTAACGCCCGACGAGCTGGCCGAACTCGACTAGTACCCGCTCTCCGCGCCCCCGGCCAGTAACATGCGCCGGGGGCAAGCCCTGGCCTGCCCATGTCCGAACGCCACACGCTCTATACCGCCGGCTACACCGGCTTGCGCCCGAACGATCTGCTGCGCGCCGCCGAAGCGCTTGGCGCGCTGGTCGCCGATATTCGCATCGCCCCAGCGTCGCGCAATCCGCTCTGGAGGCAAAAGCAGCTTCAAGGAAGTCTCGGCAGCCGCTACGTTCATATCGGCGCGCTGGGAAACAGGAACTTCAAAGGCGGTTATGGGGATGGCATCGTCATTGCGGATATGGAGTCCGGCGCGGCGCAGCTTGACGCCCTGCTCCAGCGCCAGCCGGTCATCATCCTGTGCGCCTGCGCCGATTATCGCGCCTGCCATCGAAAAACGGTGGCCGATTTCATGGCCGAGCGCTACGGTGTAGGCGTCGTTCACCTCAGCGCGGCAGACATCCAGCGCTATGCCGCAGGCGAGCAGCCGATCGGGTTCTAACGTGCCGGAAATGCGGCAAACAAAAAGCGCGCAGCAGGCGTAACTCCGCGCGCTTTTGCTCTCTGGCTCCGGACTACTGTTCAGTTGAGATATCGCAACAGCAGCGCGCGACCGCTCTCTGCCAGCGCAGCGGCAATCAATGCCTTCATCAGATCGGGAACCAGGAACAGGGCCGCGCCCGAAGCCCACGCCGCCTGCCACTCCAGCCCGGTGACCAGCCTGAGATACGGAACGCCGACCAGATAGATGGCCGCGATGCCGGCAACACCTGCCAACCAGCGCCGCCACAACCGCCGCGCCCCGCTTTCGGCCAGATAGCCTGCTACCCATGCCGCCGCGATGAAGCCGATCAGATAGCCGCCCGTCGGGCCAAACAGCGCCGCCGTGCCCAGACCGCGCGAATCAACCGGCAGGCCGGAAGCGATCAGCGCCACGTAAAGCAACTGGCTCAGCGCCCCGTCGCGCGCGCCGAGTGTCAGCCCGGCCAGCAAAACCGCCAGCGGCTGGAGCGTGAACGGAACCGGCTCGAAAGGCAGCGCCAGCCGCGCGGCGACCGCTGTCACACAAGTGAACGCCAGTACCGCCGCCAGCCGGGCAGCAAGCCCGTAGTCGCGCGTCCGTGGTAACGTCCGCAGCATAAAAATTCCCCTCTAGGACTGGTTGCCCTCCAGCGGCTCGACACGCACATCGACCATGACGTAGTCACGTCGCCGTATGCCTCGCTCGTTCGCCGGACTTTCGTCGATGCTTTCGACCAGCGTCACGCTAGCGCCCAACGTGGGCAGGTCAAAACGGGTGTGCCATTCACCGACGTACTGGGTATTACGCCAGTAGGCCAGACGTCCGTGTTTGTCCATCCCCTTCAGACGAGCTTTGGCCTCGTTGTAAGACATGTTCAATAGATTCTGTCTCAGCCGCTCGCGTTCTTCCGCATTCAGATATGCCATTGGCGACTACCTCGGTGGTTCATGCCGTTTCGGAAAAAGCAGATCACAATTGTATAATGTCCGCCGCAGACATCAAAGGACAAGGCATGCTGGCTTCGTATTCCGTCGCCGAACTGACGGCCTATATCCGCGACCTGTTCGCGCTGGACGACAACCTGCAGGATGTATGGGTCAGCGGCGAAATTTCCAACATGACGCGCGCCGCGTCCGGTCACTGGTACTTCACGCTCAAGGATAGCAGCGCGCAGATCAAGTGCGTCATGTGGCGGTCGAACGCGGAACGCCAGACGTTCACGCCCGCCAATGGCGACGCTGTGCTGGTGCATGGCGCGGTCAACGTCTACGAGGTGCAGGGCGTCTACCAGCTTTACGCCGATCTGATTCGCCCGACCGGCATCGGCGACCTGTACGCTGAGTTCGAGCGGCTGAAAGCCAAGCTCGAAGCCGAAGGTCTGTTCGACGCCGAACGCAAGCGCCCCATTCCCAAATTTCCCCGCGTTATTGGCGTCATTACCTCAGCAGACGCCGCCGCCTTTCGGGATGTACAGAACGTGCTAAGACGGCGTTTTCCGCTGGCAAAGGTCGTGCTTAGCCCCTGTCTGGTGCAAGGCGACGAGGCCCCGGCAGACATTTGCAGAGCCATCGAACGCATGAACCGCCATGCCGAAGTCGATGTCGTCCTGCTGGTGCGCGGCGGCGGCAGTCTGGAAGACCTGTGGGCTTTCAACGACGAACGAGTGGCACGCATGATCTGCGAAAGCCGCGCGCCGGTCATTTCGGGCGTGGGCCACGAAACGGACTTCACAATCGCGGATTTCGTGGCCGACCTACGCGCTCCCACGCCATCGGTGGCGGCTGAACTGGCGACGCCGAACATCGACGACCTGCGCCATTCCATACGCACGCTCGATACGGACCTTCAGCAGCTGATGGCCTCGCGGCTGGTTTCACATGGCGACGCGCTGGACACGATGCGCCGTTCGCTGCGCCATGTATCGCCCGAAGCCCGCGTGCGCACCTTGCGCCAGCGGATCGACGATCTGAACAGCCGAGCGCTGGCAGCCGAGCGCAACCGTCTGGCGCTGTGGGGCGAACGGCTTTCGGCGCGAACGCTGGCATTGCACGCCGCCAACCCACGCGGCATCCTCAAACGCGGTTATGCCATTGTCTACCGGAGCGACGACGGTAGACAGGTCGCGTCGGTAAGCGACGCCAGCCCCGGCGTCGGCCTCACAATCCAACTACATGATGGCGAGTTGAAAGCCCGCGTCGAAGACAAGGACAGCCATGAGCGATATAAACGAACTCTCTTTTGAAGATGCCTACGCCGAACTGGAAGCCATTGTTCTGAAACTGGAATCAGGCGAGCTTTCGCTGGAAGAATCGGTCGCGCTGTTTGAACGGGGACGCCGGTTATCCGAACACTGCCAGACCCTGCTGGACCAAGCTGAACTGCGCGTCAGCCGCCTCACGGACGACGGGCGACTGGAGCCGATGAATTAGCTGCGGCGAGAGAGGCGGGCTGGCAAACAGGCCGGCGCGCTCTCCCGCCTGCATTGAGGTGAAGCAGAAAAACGGCGGAAATTGAAGGCTGGCTGATCGTGCTGGAGCGCGAGGGCCGCGAACGATAACACCCGGTTCGCTCCACCCAAAATTTTCCCAATGTCAAATGAGAGAATCACAAAATATCCCAAATTTGGGAAAAACTTGGGATAAAAGCGTTCACATGAGCCAGTTTGGGATATTTAAGCTCTGATACGCGCCGCCAGCAGACGTGGAATCGAGCGCGCTTCCTCGATGCCGAACAGCGTGGCCAGCCCGAAGAACACGACGGCCCCGGCAGCCGTGCCGCCTGCGACCACCAGCAGCGGGCCGGAGGGTTCAAGCACGCCCAACAGCAGCCAGACAACCAGCCCCATGATGCCGGCAGCGGCCAGCAGGCGCAGGGTAATCCCGGCAAGCGCCCGGTCGCCCATGCTGCCGATACGACGGCGCAGCAGCCACCACAACGCCAGCGCTTCGACCAGCGTCGTAACCGCGTTTGCCAGCGCCAGCCCGGCAAAAGGCCCTCGGCTCAGGTCGTTCGGGTCTCCGATAAACCGGATAAACACCAGGCTGAGCGCGATATTCGCCACCATCGCCACGACGCCAACGCCGACCGGCGTGCGCGTATCCGACAGGGCATAGAAGGCGCGCGACAGGATTTCCAGCGCGGCGAAGCCGACCACGCCGACCGCGAAGAAAGCCAGCGCCCATGCAGTCGCCTGTGTGCTTTCCCGCGTCCATGCGCCATGTTCAAACAACACGGTGATCACCGGCTCGCCCAACACCACCAGCCCAACCGTCGCCGGAATGGCGAGAAAGAGCACGCCGCGCAGCGCCCCCGTCAGCCTTTCCTTGAACCCGTCGTAGTCCGCAGTAGCGGAGAGCGCCGAAAGCGTCGGAAAGACCGCTGCGCCGACGCTCTGCGCGATGATGCCGAGCACGAAAAACATCAGCGTGAAAGCCGTTGTTAGCGCCGTGTAACTACCTTCGATCATCGACGACGACAGCGCGGCGTTAACGATGAAGTTGACCTGTACCACGCCCAGCCCAAGCACGCGCGGTCCCATGAGCAGCAGCACATCGCGCACGCCCGGCACGCGCGGGTCGGGCAAAATCCGCAGGCGCGCGCCGATCCGGGGCAGGCCGGGCAATTGCACCAGCAGGTGCAGCAGCGCGCCGAGCACCGCCCCAAGCGCAGGCCCGTAGACGTTCGCCGATAGCGTGCCGAGCATGAGCTGGGGCAGCCGGTGATGGGCGCTCCCCAACGCAAGCCCGTAAATGTCGGCATCCGTCACGAAACCCGGCACGTACATCGGCGGCAGCGCGCGCGCAAAGACCAGCGCCCCGATAATCAGGCCGATGTTGTTCATGCTCAGCGCCAGCGCGGGCAGGGTGAACAACTGGTAGGCGTTGAGGATACCCATCAGCAGGCCGCTGATGCTGAAAATCGCAACCGTGGCCATCATGACCTGAACCAGCGACGCGATCAACGCCTGCACGTCCGGCGGCTGGCCGGGCGCAAGAATGGCCGGCACAAGCTGCGGGGCAAGCAAAGCTACGATCACGGCCAGAACCGTCGCAACCAGCGTGGTGCACGTCATGACGGCGCTGGCCAGTCGCCAGCCTGCCGCCTCGTCCTGAGCGCGAAAACGCGCAAACACGGGAATGAACGATGAACCGAGCGCCCCACCCGCGACCAGAACGTAAAGCGCCTCAGGAAGCCGCTGGGCAGCGTAGAACGAATCCAGCGCCGTGCTGGTCCCAAAGGTAGCGCCAAGCACTGCCGTGCGGACGAACCCAAGCACGCCGCTGGTCGCAAAGCCAAACAGCATGACGACAGCGGCGCGCATAACCTGTCGATTGGAAAGCGCGAAGGTGGATGAACTCATCGGAGGACGCTGCACTTCTCGGTCATAATCCTGCGCCAACGCAGGCTGCATCATAACCGAAGTTGCGCCGGAACGCACCGTCCTGTTTGTAGAATGATCTGATGAACGGGCCTCAGTCCATCGCGCCGGCGAAAACCGCTGCCGCTTCGGTCGTTTCCGACTTGAACGCGCTGACGTTGATGCGCGACAGAATGGCCAGACACACCACCAGCCCAATAGCCTCAAGCACAAAAACCGTGCCATAGGCGATGTTCAGATTGCCGGTCAGGTGCAACACCAGATCGCGCAGGATGCCGCCGAAGGAAACGCCAAAGCCACGCGCCATCGTGGAAACGAGCGTCCAGAAGCCGAGGAACGTGCCGGCGCGCCCGAAGGGACTCATGTCCATCATCAGACCGAGCGTGCCGACATTCCAGATGCCCAGCCCGATGCCGAGCAGGATCAGGCCCGGCGTCACCAGCCCGCGCACATGGCCGAGGGCGGAAACCGAGAAAACCACGAACGTCAGCAGCAGCGTCGCCACGCCGATGATGCTGGTCACCGCGTTCGTCAGCCGGGGGATGCGCCGGGAAAGCGCCAGAAACACCAGCGTGCCGAGGATCGACATGCTACCCCAGTAGGCGGCGAAGCGCGTCGTGTGGCGGGCGTCCATGTTGAAAACATCGCCGGCAAACGGCTCCAGTATCAAGTCCTGCGCGAACGAACAGATCATCGACAGGCTGAGGAACCAGAAAAAAAGCCGGGTCTGCCGGTTATTCCATGCCAGACCCAGATCGTGCCTCAGCGAACTGGATTCGGGCGCAGGTTCGGCTGCCACAGCCGTACGCGCACGCCGCTCTTCGCCGGCAAGCGAGACAAACCACAGCACGGCCATGATGATGGCCGAATAGATAAAGAGATTTTGCAGCGTTTGCGGCGAGAAATTAAGGAAGCCCGTGCCGAACAGGTCGATCACGCGCTCGCCGATGACCGCGTCCTCCAGCCGGGCGAAGTCGCCGCCGGACGGCAGCATGACGCCGAACAGCACGCCGCCGACCGAAAAACCGACCAGCAGGAACGTCCACACCAAACCGACGGCTCGCCCGCGCTGGTGTTCCGGGGCGAGGTCATAAATCAGCGCCAGAAACGTGCTGCCGGAGATGGCGTTGCCGAGACTGAACAACAGCAGCGAAAGCGCCAGCGCCAGCCATACGGCCAGCGTAACCTCGCCGCCTCGCGCCACATGCGCCGTGCTGAGGCCCAGCCCAAACAGGCTGGCAACCATCATCGCGCGTCCCAGCCAGATCCAGAAAAGGCGACGATAACCGGCAACGGCGCGGCGGTCGGAAATACGGCCCGCCCAGATGCCCAGAGGAGAGAGAAAATAGCGCAGGCTGACGAGAAGGCCGATCGGCGTCGCGCTGAAACCGAGGTCAGCGATCATGATGCGGTTCCAGACACCGGTCGCCAGTACGTCCGCCATACCGGAGCCGAGATGGAACAGACCGATTTTGAGATTCCGACTTACCGGCAGATGTTCTGGCTGTGAATGTGTCATTTTCATCGATTTTTGTAGATTTACGCAGAATTGCGGAGCGATTATAGAGGTGGCCGGCAGAAAGTCAACCGGAGGTTTGCCGCGCAACATGATACAATTGAATATATTCAGGGAGGACGACCGTGACAGCCTACCAGCGCTACAGAAAAATCCTCGTGCCTCTCGATGGCTCGGGATGGGCGCAACGCGCCGTACCGCATGCCGTCGACATCGCCCGCAATTACAACTCCGAACTGATCCTGCTGCACGTTCTGCGCCCACCGGCCAGCGAATACACACCCGAACTGGCGCTGGCAGGTCAGGATCAGCAGATCCAGCAGATGCGCGAGCAGATGAAGCAATATCTCGTCGGCCTGCGTTCGGAATTGCGCGGCGAGCAGGTCAACGTCCGCACGCACATGATCGAGGGGCATGGCGTCGCCCGCCTGATCTGCGATTACGTTCGCAGCGAGCAAATTGACCTGATCGTCATGAGCACACACGGGCGTTCCGGGCTGGCGCGTCTGCTTTTCGGCTCGGTCGCCAACGAAATCATGCAGTGCACCGACGTTCCGGTGCTGCTCATCCGCCCGGATAAGGAATAGCCGGGCAGCCACAAAGCGATCACGCCTTTCCCAGCGTGTGAACCAGCAGCAGGACGCCCTCGGTAAAGGTAACGGTCGCTTTGTCCGCCGTCATCACATTGCTGACGCCGCGCGCCGGGCCAAAGAGCAGATCTTCATCGTTGAGCGGGTAGTACAGGCCCGTCGTGCGAATCCGGCGCGCCACACCGCTGACCGGAATCAGCGAGACGGTGTCACCCTCCGCGCCATGGATCGACGTTTCGCCCGGCAATAGCAAGCGGGTCTCGTGCCGGTTGGCCACCAGCGCGACATCGCGGTCGCGCAGCGCCGGCAAAGCCAACAGATAAATGTTGCTCAGCGTTTGATCCAGCCGCCCGCCTAGCCCGCCGATAATCCGTATCCACTGCACGCCCTGCTCCGCTGCCCACAGCAGCGCCAGTTCCAGATCGGTTTCGTTTTTCTCCGGCGGGAAGCGCTCGATCCGCACACCGGCGGTGGCAAGCAGTCTGAGGTCGCTTTCGGTGACCGAGTCCATATCCCCGATGATCAGATCGAGAGAAACACCGTAATGGCGCGCCACCCGCAGCCCGCCGTCGGCAGCGATATGCAATGCGTTCTCGCCCATTGCCAGCGCGCGGTCAACCGTCGGGCCATCGTCGATTTCGCCGTTGGCGAAGATCAGGGCCTGCCTGGTCACAGCCTCCGCTCCATCATAGAAACAGGTTCAAAGCAAAGCGCCAAGTATAGCGCGACCGGCGCGAACGCCGAGGATCAGCGGGTGCGCCTGCGCCAGCGCTCCTTGATTTCCAGGCGGCTGACGTCCGGCGCGTCGAGAAAGTCGTTCAGCAGACTGGCGTAGAGGTCGTATTCGAGCATTGGGAAGTGGCGGACATTCGGGAGTTGCACCGGCAGCAAATTCTCTTTATCCGCCGTGATGTAATTCCAGACGGCATCGGACGGCGGCTGAATGATCGGGTCGTCAAGCCCGTGCAGCACCACCGCAGGTATGGTCAGCAGGCGCAGCGTATCCAGCACACGCCCGGCATCATAGGTTGCGACGCTCTCGCGAATGGCCCGGCCATCCGTCTTGAGCACGTCGATATTCAGCTTGTCGTACTCCGGCTCGGAGCGCTTAAAGGCTTTGGCAAGCATCGATTCGGCGTCGGTGATGAGCGCTTGCAGCGGGTTTTGCGGGCGTTGTTCGGCGGGCGCAGGTTCGATTGGGGCTGGAGGACGCGCCAGAGTCGCCGCCGTAGGATCCGTTCTGGCGCGCGCCGCTTCCAGCAGCGCCTCACGCAGGGCCGCGCTGCTGGCGCTCGGCACGGTCGGTGCTGTCAACGGCGAACCTGCCGCCAGCGCACGCCCCATCGCCGCCTGCGGCCTGACCGGGACACGCCGGTCGAGATCGCCGGTATCGAACAGCGGCAGCGAAACCAGCATGACGCGCGCGACGTTTTGCGGATAGCGCCGGGTATATTCGAGGACGACCAGCGCGCCCAGCCCGTGCCCGACAAACGCCGCCTTGGGTACGCCCAGTTCGCGCTGGAAGTCCGCCAGCAACTCCACCTGATGTTCCAGTGAATAGCGGTCTGGGTTTTTGCCCGAATCGCCAAAGCCGAACAGATCGAGCGCGTAAACGCGATATTTGGCTTGCAAATACTGGAGTGTCGGAATCCAGTAACGCCACGAGCCAATCCAGCCATGTACGAAGATGACCTGACGCCCCCGGCCAAGCACTTCGTAATGGACCAGCTCGCCGCCAAGCGTAAACGCGCTCACGCCCGCACCTCAACCTGCCTGAGGATGTCCGCAACACGACGATTCAGATCGTCGGGCGAAAACGGCTTCAGAATATGGGCAATCCCCCCCGCGTTCATAGCCGTCTGAATCTCCTCATCCTGCCCCTTGGCCGTCAGAAACACGACCGGAATGTGCTTGAGGGCGTCCATGGATTTCATCCGGCGGCAGGCTTCGTATCCTGTCAGCCGGGGCATCCGCACGTCCATCAGGATCAGATCGGGTTTCACTTCCCCGGCCATGGCGATTGCATCCTCGCCATTGGCAACGGTCGTAACCGTATGGCCGCCCAACATCAGGGTAAAGTTAATCAATTCACGAATGTCACGTTCGTCTTCCGCTACCAGTATGTGCGCCATCGGTCTCTACCATTTCGCTATGACCTCGTCGCGCTGGATTCCCCGTCGCCACCAGCGCTGACCTCCGTGCCAGCCAGAGCCGGTGTCAACGGCAGCGACACATAGAAGGTCGTACCTTCGTTCACCTGCGATTCGAACCAGATATCCCCGTGATGCAGCTCGACCAACCGCCGGGCGATCGGCAGGCCCAGACCGGTCCCCGGCACGTCCATCACCAGCGCGTGTTCCTCATAACGTTCGAAGCGATCCCAGACACGCGGTTGAAATTCCGGCGGAATGCCGATGCCGGTGTCGCGCACCGAGATCAGCGCGCGCGATCGCTCATCGGACAGCCGGGCCTCGATGGTGATCGAGCCGCCGCTGTAGGTGTAGTTGAAGGCGTTGCCTACAACATTGACCAAAACCTGCAACAGGCGGTCATAATCGGCCTGAAGCGGCGGCAGGTCCGGCTCGACGCTGACGCTGACGGTGATGTCCTTGACGTCGAAACGTTCGTCCGCGCGCACCGTCGCCAGCGCGTCCTCGATCAGCGCATCAACCCGCACTTCGGACAGCCGCAACTGCTCGTCGCCCGTGTCCAGCCGGGAGATATTCAGCAGGTCATTGACCAGCGATGCCAGACGCTCGGCATTGCTCTTGATGGTGTTCAGAAATTCGCGCTGCTGATCCTGAACCGGCCCAATCGCGCCCGACAGCAGCAGGTCGACGTAGCCCTTGATGCTGGTCATCGGCGTTCGCAGCTCGTGCGACACGTTGGCGATGAACTCGCTCTTCATGCGGTCCACCTCGACATCGCGCGTGACATCGCGGAAAACCGACACCGTTCCCAACAACTGGCCGCCGCTAGAAACCGGCGACATATGCACGTTGATGATCCTGCCGTCCAGCTCCAGCCGCTCAAGCGTTTCGTCTTGCAGTTCAATCTCCGGCCCCGCCAGTTCCACCAAACGCCGGCTTTCCGGACCGCTGAACAGCCGCGCCAGCCGGACGAACGGTTGGCCCAGCGCGGCGTCACGCGGGACGGAGAGAATGCGCTCGGCAGCCCGGTTGTAGAGAATGACATGGCCGCGCGCGTCGGCCAGCACGACGCCATCGGCGATACTTTCGAGGATCGCGGCGCTTTTCTGGGCTTCGTCCTGTTCGGCGCGCAGCATTGCGCCCAGCCGTTCGGCCTGATCGCGGATCAGGTTGTAAAGCTCGGCGTTATTGATCGCCACCGCGACCTGACTGGCTGCCGTGGACGCCAGCCGCAGGTGCGGCTCGGCAAACGTCTCCGGCTCCCGGCTCAGGAAGATCAGCACACCCTGCGTCTCCTCGCCGGTTCTGAGCAGGACTCCGAGCGCGCTGCGCCAGCCGTCCGTCCCGGCTGCCGTGTTCTGATACTCCGCCATCTGCCGGGCGTCGACGATGGCGTCCCGTCGCCCCTCAATCATCCACGCGCCCAACCGCTCCACAGAGCGCGCCTGCTCATCGTCGCCGTCAAGCGGCCGGTAAGCAGCGCGCGTGAACAAGGATCGCGTCTCCGGATCGACCAGCATGATCAGGCCGTTGTCGGCGCGAACCGCCTGCACCACCATCTCCAGCGCGCTCGACAACACACGATCCATGTCGAGCGTGCTCGCCAGCTCCGAGGTAATACGGTAAAGGACGTTGAACTGGTCGCGTTCCTGCTGCAATTCGAGCGTGCGTTCTTCGACACGGCGGTTCAGCTCGTCGGCAAAACTGCGAATGCGAGCGAACAGCCGGGCATTCTGCGCCGAAGCGCTGAACTGCGCGGCAATCGTCGTCAGAATGCGCTGGTCATTCAGGCCGAACGCGCCCCGCCGCGTCCAGTTGACAACGGCCAGCGCGCCAAGCACCTGATCGCCGGAAACGAGCGGCACGCCGAGATAGGCGGTTGCGTCCGGCTCCGACGTTTCGATACGTAGTGTCTGGCGCATGGATTCAAGGCCGTAATCGCCGCCGAGCGATAACAGCCGCCGGTTGCGAATGACATAGGCGATCTCGTCATCGCCAAGCGGACGCGGCGCGCGCGGATGATCCGCTTTGCCGCGAACCGACAGCGGAAAGGTGACTTCGTCGCGCTCGGCGTCATACAGCGCCAGATACAGCTCATCAGCCCGGATCAATGCCGGCAGATAGCCGCGCAGCGTTCCGATCATGACGTCGACGTCCATGGTCGCGGAAAGGCTGCGGCTGATGTCGTTGATGATCAGCAGTTCCTCGACACGAGCGGCCGTTTCGGTGGAGAGGCGGGCGTTCTCGATGGCAGTCGCTGCCGTCGCCGCCAGCGCCTGCGCCATACGAACTTCACGATGGCTGATGGCGCGGTTCTCCGCCGCCACGTCGATCATCATCAGGCCGATTGAAGCCTCGCGGGTGACCAGCGGCACGAGCATACGCGAGTGGCTGCCACGGCTTTCCAGATGCGCCAGTTCCACCTGATCCGCGCCCGCGTTCTCGTGGCTGACCAGCACCACCTGACGTTCATCCAGCGCCCGGCGGCGGGCCGGATAATCGTCCAGCGCCAGCCGGTCACCGGGCGCATACTGTCCGGCGGGCGGCTCGAAACGGCTGAGGTCGATCTGCACTTCAAGGCCATCATCAACGGGGAAATACAGGAAGATGGCGCAGTGATCCATGTCGAGCGCCTGCAGCGTCAGCCGGGCGGCATTCTGGAAAACTTCATCCAGATCGAGCGTGAACGACGTCGCCTGCGCCGCTTCCAGCAGGGTTTCCAGCTCGCGCGTGCGTACCAGCGTCTGCTCCAGCAGGTTGGCGTTCTGGACGGCAATCGCAGTCTGGTTGGCGATAATCAGCGCCAGATCGATCTGCTCGCTGTCGAACCGGCGCACGCCGTCCAAAACTTCAAGCTCAAACATGCCGATGGCACGCCCGCTGACGGCGACCGGAATGGCAACATAGGCGCTGATACCCGCGTCTGAAAGCTGCGCCAGCAACGGATCCTGTTCGGCAGCCGCGCGCACGTCCTCGACAATCAGCGGCTGCCCACTGCGACTGGCAGCTTCCACCAGCGGGCGTTCCGAAAGTTCAAACATGCCGGCCGGCGGTGTGTCGCTGCGCGGATGTTCAACGACCACGCGCGCCATGCGAATGTCGCGCTCCAGCAGATAAGCCCGGCCTCGCTCCACCCGCAGCATCCCGGCGATTTCGCGCAGGGCGATTTCGAGGATGTTCTCGTGATCCAGTGACTGCGCCAGCGAGACGGACACGCGATTCAACAGGCTAAGCCGCTCAGTTCGATGCTGCGCCTCGGCGAACAACTCCGAATTCACCAGCGTCACCGCGATCTGATTGGCGAACGCGAACGCTGCCTGCTCCGATTGCACATCGTAGAAGCGCGGCTCGGCCTTACAGAGCGCGATCATGCCGACGACTTCGTTCTGCCGGATAAGCGGCACGCCAAGCCAGCTTTGCGCGCCTGCCTCGCCCGGAAGCGCGTCCCATCCCTGCAGGCGGCTGACGGTGTAGGGCTGCTGCGTCTCCACGAGACGATTGACGCGCTCGTGACCGGCAATGTCGATCACCGGCCGTTCTCCCGGCGGCAGGTCGAAGCCGCGCGCGCCTTCGAGACGCATGACATCGCCACTGCGCTGCCACAACGTCATGCTGTCGAAAGGAATGATGCCCTGCATCTCGTCCAGCGCCATTTCGATGACTTCATCGCGGTTGAGCGACGCCGTAATCCGGCTGGACGCCTCGGTCAGCAGCGCAAGCTGCATGACCCGTGTCTCAATATCGTGCTCCAGCCGCGTGCGCTCGGTCACGTCTTCGGTGAGCAACACCGCGCCGTTGGCGCTTTCCGCCCCGCGCAGGGGATAGAAATAGAAGTTCAGAACGCGTTGGCCGGTCATCGTGGTCACGGACAGGGCATTTCGCACACGAGGCTGGCCGTGTTCCAGCACCGCGTCGAAATCTTCTGTGAGGAGCGAGAGCGCGGGCTGGTATTCCGCCAGTTTCTGGCCAAGCGCCGCGTCATCCCAGCCAAACGCCTGACGCATATAGGCATTGATCGACACGATTTTGCCCGCGCGGTCGAGCACCACGATGCCCTGCTGGATCGACTCGACGACCGATTCGTTAAACAGCCGCAGATCGACCGCTTGATGGAACAGACGAGCGTTCTCAATCGCGACCGCCGCGAGGTTGGCAATGCGCCGCAGCAGCGTGCGTTCGGTCTCAAGCGCGGTCGCCCCGTGCTGATCGCTTCCGAAATGCATCGCGCCGAGGCAGATTCCGCCCGTCACCAGCGGCAGCAGCAGGCTGGTCTGCTCGCCTTCAAGCTGCCAGGCGCGCAGATCACTGAACGCCTCGTCAGGCGCATCGTCGACACGGTAGAGCGCCTCACTTCCGGCGCTGATCGTCTGGCCCAGCGCAGTACCGTCGAGACTGGCGCGATGGTCGCGCGTCATCGCAATTTCGCCGTCCGGTTGAACGGCGAGACTCAGCACATCGAAGCCGCCGCCGGATATGCTCTCCACCGCCACCGTCAGGCGCGAAAACGCCACCAGCCTGCTGGCTCCGCGCGCAATCGTGGCGACGATTTCATGGACATCGAGCGTTCTGGTGATGCCCTCCATGATTTCGCTCAGGCGGGCTTCCTGCTCGGCGCTGCGGCTGGTCGCTTCGTACAGACGCAGATTTTCAATCGAGGTCGATGCCTGATGCGCGAAGATTTCGAGGACCTCGATCTCGCTCCGCTCGAGGCGGCGGTTATTGAACGGGCGGTCGAGACTGATGATGCCGATCAAATTGCCGCCAGCGCCGTACATTGGCACCAATAGCATGTCGCCATCGCGCCAGTCGTTCCTGCCGCGCGGATGCAGCGAACGATTGCCGTCGAACGCCGTCACCAGCAGGTCAATGCCTTCGACATACCACTCTGCCAGCCGGTCGAGCGGCAAAAAGTACGACTCGCTGATGCGGAACTCAGGCCGGAGCAACCGCTGCACGTTCGCCAGCGGCATGGTTTTCGCTTTATCGCGCTCGAACTGTTCGATAGGCAGGCCCGCGTGCGTCACGCGCCGCAACACGCCAGCTTCGTGGTCGGCCAGCGTCATCAGCACCACGTCGAAACCGGCGCTCTGCTGAATGGCGTAGGCAAAGGCTTCGAGCAGCGTAGTTTCGTCGACCTGCGACTGCATCAACTGGCCAAGCTCGAAGATCTGGTTGAGTTGCTCAACACGGCGGCGCAGGCGGGTGCTGCGATCCACGCTCTCCTGATAGCGAAGCGCGTTGGCGTATCCCTGCGACGCTTTTGCCGCCAGCGTCATGACGAAAGCCGCGGCCTGCCCATCGAAGTGATGGGGCAACTCGTGGTAAAGATGCAGCACACCGATCGGCTCGTTGGCATAGACGATGGCCGCCGCAATCGCCGAGCGAACACCCGCCGGCAGCGCCTCCAGCGTCCCGCCCTCGTAGTCCTCGATTAGCACCGGCTCGGCGATGCGAGTGATGGCTTCATGCTCAATGGGGGCAAGCCGGGCCGTTGCCAGCTGGTCGCCCGCCCGGCGTTTCAGTTCGGGCTGATCGTCTGCGCGCCATTCGGTTTGCGGAGACAGCAGCGCCACCGTACAACCGCTGGCCTGCGTCGCCTGAAGCGCCTCGCGGCGAATGACATCCAGCACGCGGTCGAAGTCGAGCGTGCTATTGAGTTCGTTGCTGACGCGGGAAATGGCGTCAAGCTCGTGCAGGCGGCGGCTCAGATTCTGGCCGGTCGCTTCATGGAGGCGCACGCGATCCAGCGCTGAGGCCAGTTGAATGGCGAACGCCGCCAGCAAACGGCGGTCATCGTCCTTATAGAGGCCGGGGCGATTGCCGACACCAAGCTCACCCAGCAGGCGTTCACCCACAACCAGCGGCACGATGACAGCGCGTTCCAGCCCCAGCGCTGCCGCAAGCGGGCCATAATTGCGGGCGAACCGCTCGTCGCCTTCCGCATCATTGGCCAGCAGCGGGCGGCGCGACATTGCCACGCCCTGATCGAAGTCGCTGGTATAAACATCCTGCACCAGCGGTTCGGCCAGTTCGACGCCGCACACATTGCGCGGCTCGGTCACCAGCGAACCGGTTTCCGCCGAAAGCGTGGACAAAAACGCGATCTGGCTCTGAAGCACGCGGGCGATTTCCGCCAGTACCGGCGCGAACGAGTCCTCGCCGGTATTGATCGCGCCCGCCAGTTCGGCCACGCGACGCACGCTGTCCGCCTCGTCGGCGCGGCGCTGCATCTCCCGGTACAGGCGCGCGTTCTCGATCATGGCCGCCGCCTGTGTGGCAAAGATCAGTAGCAGGCGCGCGTCTTTCTCGGTAAAGTCCTCGCCATCCAGCTTGTTCGACACCTGCACCAGACCGATACGCCTGCCCCCGGCGGACAGGACGGCATACAGGGTCTTGGAGACGCCCATCGTCTGCATCAGGTCGGCCAGCCCGGCCTGATGGATGATCGGGTCGGATGGCACGCGATTGCTATACCAGGAATCCTCTTCCTTCCAGATTTGCTCGAAGCCGGTTCCCGGTTTGAGTTCAATCGCATAATCGCTAATGATGGCGTCGTCAACGCCATAGAACGGCGGCTGGCTAACCAGCCGGTTCGTTCCCTCGTCATAGATCAGGATGCCGCTGATCGAAATGCCCATCAACCGGGCGATGCGGCGGTTCAGATCGGAGTAAAACTCGTCCTCATGGCTGAGCGCGCCGATGGCGTGCGTCATCTCCTGCAGGCCGGTCAGTTCGGTGTCGACGCGCTGCTCGGTCTGGTAGAGGCGAATGTTCTGGACGACGACCGCCGCCTGAGCAGCGAGAATCCGCAGGTTCTGCACATCGCGCGCTGTAAAGCCGCCATGCGTGCGCTTGTTGCCTACCTGTATCATGCCGATACGCTCGACGCCGATCTGGAGCGGCATGAAAATCGTGTTATACATGCCGGCGGCGTTCACCAGCGTGCCGAGGTTCAGCGCTTCGACCAGCGGTTCATCCGCCAGATCGTTTGACATCCAGTACTCGCGCACTTCAAAAATTTCGCGCTGCGGGCTGCCCGGCGTCAGGGGAATCTGGTAATTCTGCACGACCTGATTGGGCAGGCCGTAAAACGGTATTTCAGCTACCAGCGCGTTTTTGCGCTGGTCATAGACCAGCACGCCGCACATATCGGATGCCAGCAAGCGAGCGATTTGCTCGCCCAGCACGCCGTAAATCTTCCCGACATCGTCGCTGCGCCGCTGCCCCTGCGCGACCTGCTGCAGGTTGGCGATATCGTCCAGCCGCCGCACCTGTTCGGTATACAGTTCGGCATTGTAAATCGCGGTTGCCAGCGACTTGCTGACCGCCTCCAGCAACGCGAGATCGGCCTGTCCCAACTGCCCGACGAACAGACTTGCAAGTTCAAACGTGCCGATGAAGCGGTCGCCCATGTGAAGCGGGACGGCGACGAAACCGCGGTAGTCGCTGTTCGGCAGTTTGGGCTGCAACATCGTCGGGTCAGAGCGGTCGGTCACAAGCACGGGCCGGCGATGGCGCGCGATCCAGCCCGTGATGCCTTCGTCGATCCGGTAAACGCCGCCCGCCTCCGCCAGCGCCAGCACGTAGGCCACATCGCCGACCCAGCCGCGCGGCGTGAGCACCTGTGTATCTTCATCCCACAGGCAGATTTCGCCCGCATCCGCCGGAATGGTCTTCAGCACGATTGTCAGCAGCGCCTGAAGCACCTGCTCCATGCCGAGGCCGACGTTGACGGTTTCGCCGATTTCGTTGATGATCTGCATCGCGGCCCCGATGTCGAACCCATCGGGATAGGGCGTTGCAGCGTTCAGCTCGCGCAGCAGAACGACAACGCGCATCTCGTCGCCCGCCGGAATGCGATGCGACGAACCTTCGATCCAGCGTTCGCCCAACCGGAACGCAGTCCGGGTTTCGGTTGCGAATAGTTCGAGGAAACTGCTAGAAGGTTCCGCCTGACGCGCGATAAATTCGAGGTCTGGCTCGCCACTTTCGACGCCCAGCCAGCGCCGCGCCACCTCGTTGGCAAAAACGAGCCGGCCACGCTCGCGCGCAACCAGAAGGGCGTCGCCGCCGGATGCGAATGGAAGCTCGGAGAGGTAGTCATCCCCGGCGGCAGGCTGGTCGGGCAGGCGACGGCGCAGCCACAAATAGAGACCGAGGAAGATAACGACCCCGCCGAGGACCAGAAGTGGAGCCAGTTCCATAAACCGGTAACCTCAGGACACGGATGGGCGCGCAACCACGCCTACCAGGACGACAGGATGCGCGGCGCGCTATCTTCGCCGCTAATGCCGCGCCGGCGGTCTTCGGCGGCAAGCTCGGTGATCTCGCGAATGTCGGCAAACTGATAGGTGCGGTTTGAAACCATGCCGGTGGCAAGCGTCATCAGCGGAGCCTGCCGCTCGCCGTAAATGCTATCCGGCACGACGATATAGCCGCGCTCCCGGTCGATAAACGAGTAATGCTGGCGAACCTCGTCGTTAAAGCGCCGGGTAAGCACCCGCCGGAGTTCTTCAGGGTCGTCAGCATGGGTGACGATGATGAAGTTGTCGCGTCCCGGATGCCCGGCGTAATCGGCGCTGGTGCCATGCGCGTCGATCACTTCGCCGATCAGCAGCGCCATAAACCGGATCACCTCATCCGCCGCGACAAAACCGTACACGTCGGTGAAATTATCGAAGCCGTCGATCTTGACATCAATGTAGGCCCAGGGCTGGTCGCTGTGCATCAGCTTCCGCAGGTGATCCTCGATGAGCCGCCCGGTCGGCAGGTTAGACTTCGAGTCGATCTGCGTCTGCCGCTGGGCAGCAGCAATGGCGTTTTGCACACGCAGCCGCAGTTCTTCGATATCAAACGGTTTGGTGATATAGTCGTCCGCGCCCAGCTCCAACCCCGCAATTCTGTCGCTGCGCTCGTCTTTCTGCGTCAGGAAGATGATCGGGATGTGTCCGGTGCGCGCGGTCATCCGCAATTCGCGGCAAACGTCATAGCCGTTCATGTCCGGCAGCATGATGTCGAGTACGATCAGGTTTGGTAACTGCGTGCGCGTCATCGTCAACGCATCGCCCCCGCGCGGCGCGACCTGTACTTCATAACCCTGACTGCTGAAGTAGATTCGCAGCATGTTGGAGATGTCGAAGTCGTCCTCAACGACGAGGATTCGGCCTTTATTCATGGCAGCCCCTTGCGACCGGCCCAAAAAGAGTCAGAAAGAGCGGACTGTGACAATCCTTCCTTCTCACTATATAAGTGAAGTAGTATCGACGCTACAGGCGGCGTCTTAAGGGTTTGTTTTTAGAAACCCTTGGCCCAATACAAAGCGCTGGCGGGCCGCCTTCCCAAACCCTGACCGGCAAATTCGGAGATATACCGAGCGCTCACCCAATGGAGACCCCCATGTCACAGACCCAGTGGACTGAAGTCGATAATTATTTCGCGGAGATGTTCGCGCCGCCTGATGACGCACTTAACGCCGCCGTGCAGTCCAAAATCGCTGCCGGCCTGCCGCTGATTCACGTACCGCCGAACCTCGGCAAGCTGCTGCATTTGCTGGCGCGGTCGCACAACGCTCGCCGGATTCTCGAAATCGGCACACTGGCGGGCTACAGCACCATCTGGCTGGCGCGGGCGCTGCCCGATGACGGCAAGCTGATCACGCTGGAGCTTGAGGCGGAGCGAGCCGCCATCGCCCGCGAGAACATCGAGCGCGCAGGGCTGGCAGACCGGGTTGAGGTTCGGGTTGGGCCGGCAGCCGGCTCGTTGGCTGCGCTGGTCGATGCCAAGGCAGAACCGTTCGACCTTGTGTTCATCGACGCCGACAAAGCCAGCACGCCGGATTATCTGGCGTGGTCGCTGCAACTGACGCGGCCCGGCAGCCTTATCATCATCGACAACATCGTGCGTAACGGCGCGGTGAGCAACCCCGACAGTGAGGATCCGAACGTGCAGGGCGTCCGCCGGGCGCTGGCTGCGCTGGCCGAGAATCCTCGCATCATCGCCACGGCGCTGCAAACCGTCGGCAGCAAGGGCTACGATGGCTTTGCTATCGCGCTGGTGACAGGCGACTAGCACCTAAACGTCGTGCAACATCACAGGTGACGCGCTGGTTACGTCGCGATACGCCTTCCAGGCAGCGAAACCACTTACAACTGTCGCGCCCAGACGCGGCGGTTGCGCCGGGCGCGTTCGCGCACGCGCTCGATATGCTCATCGCTCACCGCCTGCTCGAAGCTGCGGAACCCGGAGAGGCGAAAACCGTGTCGCGCGGCAATCGCCGTGATCTCGCGCACGCGGGCGATATCGATTTCCTTGCCGATGGTATAGTCTTCGAGACGCCCTTCGAGAGCCAGCGCCATCGTTTCAGCCATGCAGGCATAGGCTTTGCCGGGTGGGAAACCGAAGTCGAAACCAAAGTCGACCGGTCCCGGCACTTCAACCATGCCGCCTTCGATCACCAGCACGTCGTCACGTTCGGCAGCGACGCGCCGGGAGACATCTCGAGGCCGCGCGACATCACAGACGACCGCGCCCGGCTTGAGGTGATGGGGTTCGATTACGGTGTCGATGGCGCTGGTCACCGTCAGGATCAGGTCAGCATCGTAAATGGCTTCGATGTCACTGCGGGCATCGACCTGCGCGAACTGGCCTTCACAGCGTTCCAGCGCCGGGCGCAGTGCCTCCAGCCGCCGCCCGACCAGTACGAGCCGCCCGCATAAACCGGCCAGCAACTCGGCGCAGGCGCGGCCAATCGCCCCACTTGCGCCGACGACGGCGACGGTCGCTTCTTCCATAACGACGTCCATGACGCGCGCCGCCTCGCAGACCGCTTCGACCGCCATCGCCACCGTATAGCTATCGCCGGTCGTCACCGGAATATCGAGCCTCTGAGCAATCGTGCGGCCTGCGTCGCCCACGACAGACGTAAACGCGCCCAGCCCCAGAATATCCGCGCCCAGTTCCTCCGCCATGCGCCCGCAGGCGACGATCTTGCGGTAGACCGTCTCTTCGGGCAGCGACATCATGGTCGGCGGCGTGAACGGGCAGGCGATCAGCCAGCCGCCGGTCTCCGCGCCGGTCGCTTGCGAACGGATGCCGCGTATTTCGGACAGATAAACAGGCGGGAAGAAACGCGAAAAGAAGTTGATCTGGCCTTCGGTCAGAATTTTGCCGAGCAGCGGATATTTGCGCGCGACATCCTTCTTGATCTGGATTGGGTGAATGATGAAGGCGAAACGGTTGTCTACCACGCGTCCCAGCTTTCGCCCTGCTCCTGCGGTTCGCCCTGGCGCGGATAGTGGCGCTTGTGGCTCTTGCCGGCCTCACCGACAAAGTGATGGTCGCTTTCTTCATAGGTCACGCTGCGGCTGATGACCCGCCGCCCCGGCGACGCCACCAGCACGACGTCCGACTCGATCATGCGACCCGGAAACATGACCATGCCGGAGCCAATGCGACAGTTATGGCCCACGGCGCTGCCCAGTACGACCTGTCCCACCTCTTCCAGACGGCCTTCGATGTTGGCCGCGCGGATCGGCTTCTGTTCGACCAGATTGAAATCGGTAAAGGTGTTGCCCGCGCCGACGAAGCTGTTGCGCCCGACGACGCACATCTGCAGGCAAGTATTCTGTGCGATGATCGTGTTCTCCATCACAGCCGTGAGATACAGCGACGCGCGAAACGGCAGAAATGATCCGCTGCCTACCGTGCTCATCATCAGCACACAGCCGTCGTCAATCGTTACATTGTCGCCCAGCGTCACATTATCGAGAAAGACGCCCGGCCCGATGCTGCAATTATCGCCGATGACCGCCGGCCCGGTGATGACCGCTGTCGAGTGAATATTGGTATTGCGGCCCACCTTCACCACTTCGGATGTGCTGAGCAGGTGTTTCTGTTCGAGCACCGCCCGCCATAGCAGGCGCAGGCTGTAAAAATTGTGCGCCTTTACATAGCGGTCAAAACGGCTGGCGCGCCCGAACAGGCCGTAAATGATGCTGGCGAAATAAACGTGAACCCAGCTTTCGACCGAAATGGCCGCCCGCGCCGGGCCAAAGTGAGTCAGGTTGCCCTGCTCCATCGTCATGAAATCCGGCACGCTGTAGAAGCCCATTTCTTCAGCGTCGCTCGGCACGACGATTGGCACGACGGCGTTGGTATAGCCGTCGGGAAAGTACCACAGATCGAGCAGGTAAATCGGCTGGCCATCGTGCGTGACGGCGGGTTCCAGACACGTGGACAACGGCACGGTATAGCGACGAAACGCAGGATCATCCGCCGAAATCGCGGCGCGGCAGGCTTTGCCGGTTGCCAGCGCCTGACGCATGAAATATTCCAGAAACTCCTCGTCGAACCAGAGATTGTCCCGGTAGACGATCGCTTCTTCCTGCACGTAGACGATCTCGTCACGACTGCCCAGCGGCACGCCCGGCCCGATGCCATCCTTGAACAGTTTGGCGAACAGATCTTCGTGGTGAATCTTGAGCGGTTTGACGCCGATGGTGAGCAGCGAGGCCGGCTCGTTGAAGGGGGGAACGTTGCGATGGTCCTCAATAATGAACCGTTGCATTGCCCTCTCCCGGAACATCTGCCAGAAAATCGCGGAGCGTGGTATGGAAGCGTTCCGGCTCGTCCATCATGGGAAAATGGCCGGAATCTTCAAACCAGGCGATCTGACCAGATGGCAGCGCCTGCTTCAGCACCTGCGCCTGCCCCGGGTCAACCAGCACGTCCTTTGCCCCGTAAATGCCCATGACCGGCATGTCGAGGCAACCGACAAGCGAACGCAGGTCGGTCTGGCGCAGCGTGCCGATGCTCTCCAGAAACGGCATCACGGTCAGCTTGTTCAGGTCAGAGGTCAGCATCTGGCATACAGCGCGCGCGTCCCGCGCCAGAAAACGGGAATAAACGCGCAGAAACAGGTTGAGACCGAACTGTACCGGCCTGAACATGGCAGGCACTTTCCTTGCCAGCGACTGCCAGCCGGGATACGCGGCGATACGCAGCAGCGGACTCAGCGAAGCGCCGTCAATCGGCGACCCAACAACGGCCACTTTCGCAATCTGATCAGGATGGCGGATGGCGGTCGTCAGCGCGACCGTCCCACCCATTGAGTGGCCTACCAGTGGCGCGCGCTGGATGCCCAACTGCGCCATGAACTGAGTGACCAGCGTCGAGAAGTTGCTGACGGAAAAATCATTGGCCTGATCACTCGAATCGCCAAAGCCGAAAAAATCGAGCGCGTACAGGCGAAAATCACGGCCCAGCGCCTCGATGGTGCTGCGCCAGACGTTCCATGAGTTCAGCCAGCCATGCAACAAAAGAACAGGGCGTCCACGACCGTAAGCCTCATAGTGGACCACACCCTGTTCGGTTACGAGAGTTGCCACGTTGGTATGCCTTCACCCCCGAACGCGCTGCCAGACCTATTCGCTTTCCATTTCCTCCAGAATGGAATACAGCAGTTCCAGCAGCACGTTCTTGACGCTTTCTTTATCGCGGGCAACACAGGGCAGCAGCTTCACGCCATCTTCGATCCGCAGCGCGATCCGCAGGTCATCAATGTTCCAGGCGTCGTCATGATCCTGCTTGTTCGCGGCAACCACGTAAGGCGTCGGCGCGTAGGCGCGAAACGTCTCCAGAATACTTTTCGCCTCGCGGAAGGTTTCCGGCTTGGCGCTATCGACCATGACAACGAACCCAAGCATGCCTTCGGCGAGAATTTCCCACATGAAGTCGAAGCGACGCTGGCCCGGCGTGCCGAAGAGATAGAGGACCAGATCATCATCGACCGTGATGCGGCCAAAGTCCATCGCCACGGTCGTCGCGCTTTTCTCCAGCCGCTCGGCCTCCGAGCTAATTTCGCGCTCGGTCGAGACAACATCGATCTCACTGATCGAGCGAATGAACTCCGTCTTTCCGGAGCTAAACGGCCCGGTGATGACCATCTTGACAGTTTGCATAGGTGAGCCCGCTTTTCCCGTAACAAGCGCAATACAGTTGGAGCCGGCAGCCTAGATCGACTTGATCTTGTCGATCAAACGGTTGACAACCGTTTTCTGCACCTGGGGCACGCGTGGCGCTTGGCGCATTGGCCCTGCCACGCTGGGGGCTGCACCAGGCGGCTTAACTAACTCTACCAGCCCCGCCTGCTCCAAACCATAAACGATTCGGCGGATTTCCAGATCGGACATATTGTTGGCTCTGGCAATCTGGCGAATCGTATTTTTCGGATTCACAAAGGACACCACGCGCCATTCCTCAACGCTGAGATGAATACCCTTGAATTTCTCTCTCGGGTTGTCTGGAAACTTCAGCGCCATATCGAGGTTGGGCAAATGCGCCGTTAGCTGCTCGATCTCGCGGATACGCCGGGCGCCTTCGATGATGATGTTTTCGAGATCAATGGGGACAAGGATGCGGTCGCTTCCGGGTAAGACGCCATCCTCGAACCGGAACGGCCCCTGATTCCACGTCAGCAGGTTATAGACGATATCGAGCGTATGCTGCTGAATGCTGCTGACAACGTCCTTTTGCGTCACATAGTTGGCGTTGATCAGCAGCAAGGCCAGCGCCTTGTCGCTCGTCTGCCGCACTCGCTCGCGAATAATGCGCGCCTGCTCGTCGGTCAGCTTGCCGGCCTTGTTCAGCACTGCCACCAGAGAGGTATCCTGACCGGCCAGCGCCGCGTGTACCAGCTTGCCGGCCTTGAATGCCACGCGCGCGCGCTCGGCTCCGGCGGCCATTTTGTCCTGCTGCATGGCATCTTTTTCGCCGGTCTTGATACCTTCAAAGATCCGAAGCGTACCCGTCTTTCCGGCGAGATTGATGAGGTTTAGCAGTTGGGTTGTGCTAAAGTCCCGGATATTGCCCTGAAGCGGCATTGAGAAGCCCTGCTCCTGCCTGCAAATCAGGCAATGACGGCGCAGCAAAAAATTAAGGCACCGTTGTAAATGTATGAATTTCCTGCTGCAATGAGCATACGCAGATTATAGCCGTCGCTTCTCTTTCAAGTCAACCAGCCTCATCTTAACGGAAGCAACGACACGCGACGCGAATTGACCCTCAGTCCGGGTGCAGGCCAGCCGGTATAATAGGCGCTCATCGACGGTTGAGGATGAGGTATCCGTTGAAGCGACAATTGCTGGTGCTGGTCATGGGCGCCCTGACGCTGGCCGCATGTGTGCGTGTGCAGCCAGCGCCGGAGCCGGTAACGAATGCGACGCCTGTGGCCACCCGGTTCATTCCGTACACGTTAGTGGCTCCTTCCGACGAGCCGCCGCCGACCGATATTCCGCCGACGCTGCCCCCGCCGCCAACACCACTGGCCGAAGCCATTGGCCCCTATACCTACCCGGAATTGGTGAACCCGCTCACCGGACTGGCAACCGATGATCCTGCGACGCTGGAGCGCAGGCCGATCGTGGCGAAGATTTCCAACGCGCCGCCGCTGGTGCGCCCGCAGGCTGGCATTGGACAGGCCGATCTGGTGTTCGAGCATTACGCGGAAGGCGGCCTGACCCGCTTCTCGGCGGTTTTCTATTCGCAAATGCCGGAACGGGTCGGTTCGATTCGCAGCGCCCGCCTGATCGACAACGAAGTCGTGCCGATGTACGATGCCCTGCTGGCCTATTCCGGCGCGAGTACCGGCGTCAATCAGGTGATCGACACGTCGGACTTCGCCAAGCGCACCTACATGGGCATCATGTATGGCGCGCCCTACTATTTCCGCGACGAGGAAATCCCGGTTCCGCACAATATGTTCGTCAATCTGGCGGCGCTCTCGCGGCTGGCGACGCAGGAAGGGCTAAACGTCAGGCCGTCGCTGGACGGTATGGCTTTCCTTGCCGAGCCACCCGCCAATGCAGACGGAGACGTGACGGTCATCGACATCCGCTACATAGCCACGCGCGTGCGCTGGGAATATGACGCGGAAGCCGGCGTCTATCGCCGCTTCAGCGATGGGCAGCCGCATTTCGACGCCAATACCGGGCAGCAGGTGACGGCCAGCAACGTCGCCATCATCTATGCCGAACACGAGTTCAGCGATATCGTGGAAAGCGAGTGGCAGGGTAACGTCAGCTACGGGCTAAGCATCAAGCTGTGGTTCGACGGCGAAGCCGTGCTCTTCCGCGACGGCAAGCGCTACGATGGCGTCTGGGTCCGGCCAACCCGCGAGGACATGATCCAGTTACGCACTTATGACGGCGAGTTGCTGTATTTCAAGCCGGGCAACACGTTCTTTCAGGTCATGCGCCCTCCGGCGGATCAGGACCCGGCAGAAGAAGGGCTGACGGTGCAATAACCTGCCCACTCGTCAATGACAGGCAGCCTGAGGCCGCGTCATTCCATGGCGCATACCTTACCACAAAATACAGCGCGAAAGCCCCCAGCTTTAGCTGTGGGGATGAAGCGCTGCCCCCTCTGAAAACCGAACGCTTGCTGCATTATATAGCCTCCTGCTGTATAATGGAGTTATGGCTAAGCAACGCGAATTCATGCGAACCTACCGCTATCGCCTGTACCCAGCGCGTTCGCAGGAACAAAACCTGTGGCGCGTGCTGGACGCCTGTCGTGGGCTGTACAACCTGGCGCTGGCAGAGCGCAAGTACGCCTACCAGCTTGAGG
>Ga0207869_1000078_pt1 | contig 92971 bp, 96 predicted proteins | sample HigsolmetaAR205D_FD_184837 | JGI IMG/M metagenome (GOLD analysis project Ga0207869, IMG submission 184837) | Ionic liquid and high solid enriched microbial communities from the Joint BioEnergy Institute, USA - AR20-5-D (SPAdes) (version 2) ...
GCGGATTCAGCCATGTGGAAGCGGGCCCGCTGGTGCGCAGCTCATACCACGCGCACGAACAGGCAACCGCAGCCCAGGCGAGTATTGCCGGGGCGCTGTAGAACAGGCCATGCGCAAGTAAGCCACCCATCCTTTCGCCGCAGGAAAGGACGAGTGGCTTGCGTTTAACGGCTTGTTTGGGAGGTTTTGCTTTTTGCCTTTGCGTGGGCACGAATCTCTTCGCGCTCCGTTTTTCCGCCCATGCTTTTGACCAGGGATTCCACGTTCATCCCGCCATCCGTGCGTGCCGTGGACACGTTGCTGGAACGGCTGGCCGTGCGAATGATCTCCTGCACGTGTTTGGGATTGTCGGAGACGTATACCTTGTAGTAGCGGGGCGCAATGGACAGCGCATTCTGTTTCGCCTGTTGTTTTGCGTTCTTGCCGTCCTTTCCGGTGGTCTGCAGTCCGACCAGGATCTCTTCGTCGGTTACCAGAACGGTGGAACGCTGAACGCCCGGGCAGCTGGCCGTCACGTTGCCGATCGCCTTGGCCAAGGCGTCACGGTCGACGTAGACTTGATCCAGTCCGTTGGTTTGAATTCGGTTGCGGTCCACTTGCGCATATCCCAGCCGCGCCATTCCCGTCCGCATCGTCCACATGCTGCCGCGGCCGGCAGACTGCGTTTGGTAAATGGAGTCAACGTACGCGCGGCCGTCGGGGTAGGCGTGATACGGGCGATTTCCGCTGGTAAAGGCATTGTAGTCATTGTAAGTGTCCCGTCCGCCTGTTCGGTTGGCCGGGTAGTTGTTGTACCCGCTTCCGCCGGGGCCGTACATGGTTCCCAGACCGTAGTTGTTGTCTCGGTTCCAGTCGAAAATGCCGCCATTGCCGTTGTTTCGGTTGCCGTCTGTGCTGAACCCGAGGATGTTTCGATCGTTGCCAGCGTTGCCGTTGCGGGTAACCCCGGTACCGTAGGTTTTGGTGGTGTAGGCGCCAAAGCCTGTGCGGTCGGTGGCGCTTGACCCGTAGGGAGTTCCCGTGTTGGTCCCGGCGCCGGTCGTGTTGTAGCCTGTCCAGTTGCGAACGCCCATCCCGTCAGCGCCGTATCCGGTACCAGCCCGTTGGGTCAGAGTGGTATTGTTGGGATTGGTGTAGTTCGGCGCTGCGTTGTTGCCACAAGCGGAAACCATCAATGCGATTCCTGCGATTGCTGGAATGAGCCATTTTGTGCTCAATGTGAACACCCCCCTTAGGTGATAGAATGTCCACGAATCTGTCGCGTTTTCGTGGGAATTTTAGCTCTCGTTGCGGGAAATATGGTAAGATGTTCGTAATATGCCGTGGGAGCAAGGAGGAAGCGGAATTGATTCGCACGCAAGCCGGTACATATGAAGTCATAGAAGAAAATCGCGATGGCTGGAACCCGGAAGCATTCAAGAATCGATACAGCGACATTCTTGACAAGTACGACTACATCGTGGGCGATTGGGGCTACGGTCAACTTCGCCTGCGAGGGTTCTATTCGGACAGCAACCGCAAAGTGCCGTTCGAACAGCGAATCTCCGCTCTGGATGAATATCTGCAAGAGTTTTGCAATTTTGGTTGTCCGTATTTTGTCCTGCAAAAGGTGAAGCCTGCTCCAGGGACAGAGAATCGGACGTGCGATGCCGGCGATGACGAGGCTCGTCCCTTGAGCGGGCGGGAAGAATCCATTCCGGAACAGAAGGAACGCCGACGCTTTTACTCGCGTCACAACAAACAGGACAGGCCGGAACGCGCCAACGGAACGTCCGCAGATTTCCGTTCCGGACGCGGAGAACGCGCGGACAAGCCAAGAGCAGCCAGGGAGAAGTTGGAAAAGCACGGCAAGGAAGGCGGAGGCGCAAGGGAGAAACGGCACAACCAGGCTCGCCACAACCGGGAGCGTGACAAGGTTTCCAGCGCTTCAAACCAGCCCAAGCGCGATTACTGATGAATGAAAAAAGCAACAAGCTCCCCGAAAAAAGGGGCTTGTTGCTTTTTGTGTCTTGACTTACCAGAACCAGCCGTAGGGATAGGGGTACGTGTAAAAGTAAGGGTAGGGATAGGGATACCAAGGAAGGAAGATGGGGAAGAAGAAGTCGATATGGCGCCTTCCGCGGCGGAACATGACGGGATGCGCCTGATCTTCCGGCAGGGATTGAAACTCCTGGTACCCCTGGTCATTGCCATACCCTTGCTGGTAAGGAGAAAATTCGGGTTGATAAGGTTGCATTTTGCGCTCTGCACTCCTCTCATGTCTGATGTGCAGTAGCAGTATACGGGGTATTCGCCCTGTCGGAGCGTTGTCCCGGCAAAATGGGCGGTTTGAATGGCCGCAGGGAGGGAGATCCGGCTCCCTCCCTGTCTGGTTCCTGCTAGATGACGGTCACCAAAAACGAATGCAGTTCCTCCGCTTCCTGTTCGTTCAATCGGAAGGCGTATTCCAGATATCCTTCCTCCTTCAAATCGTCTTTGCCAATGATGGCGGAACGTCCGTTCTGGATGTTGATGACCAGTTTTTTTCCGTAAAAGCGTTTGGTTTCGATGATGGCGAGGTCGTAGCGCGTCACCTCGCCGATGAAACTGACGAACCGCGTTTTGGTTTCTTCCGTTTCATCGTACAGATAAAGCAAATCCTGGGCCATAGATTTCCCCCTGTGTACAGTGAAGTTTTCGGCACATCTCCGGCAAAATTGTCCAGGCACGGAGAGAAGCGCCGGGTTTGCCGTTGCAAATGAGCGCCAATCAGTATGGCTCCATTGTATCACAAGACAAGTCCCGTTCGTGACAGAGGGTACAAATTTGGTATACTGGTGAGGAAAAGGGGTGAAGTCCTTGGACAATTCCTACCTGCAGGAAGGGGAACTGGTTCTCCTCGTCCTGGTTTTAACCTTTGTCATTACGGCTTTTTATGCCAAACGAAAAGCAAAAAAGCAGAAATAAGGAGAATCCCATGTACAACGTAAATACAAAACGAATTGACCAGGTATTGCAACATTTGGAGAAGTCGATTCGGCTGTTGGAAGAGCTGACCGGACGCGGCGCGGAACAGGTGTTGGCCGACGATGTGGCGGTCGCCGCGATGGAACGGGCGCTGCACCTGTCGATTGAGGCTGTAATTGACGTGGGAAATGCCTTGATCGACGGGTTCATCATGCGCGATCCGGGAAGTTATGCGGATATCGTGGATATCTTGCGGGATGAACAGGTCATTGGCGAAGAACAGGCGCGTTTGCTGACAAAAGCGGTCGAATTTCGCCGCCATCTGGTGAACGAATACACCAGCGTTCCGGTAAAGGAAATGTTTGCCCTGGTGGGTGAGGTGCTGGACAGTTTCCGCCAGTTTGGCCCCGTTGTGCGCGCATACATTGAGAAAGAGCTGTTTTGAGCAGCGGGCGGATTTTTTATACAAAACCTTTTCCTTTGTTTACTAAGATGTCGAAATCAGGTACAATAGAGGGAAAGGGCGGTGATAGTCATGACAAAAGAGGGAACGTCCACCCGTGATCAGATTCTGCACATGCTCAAGGTGAAAGGCTCGCTTACGGTCAGCGACATGGCCGTCGATCTCGGGATTACGGAAATGGCGGTAAGGCGTCACCTCAACACGTTGGAACGGGACAGCCTGATCAAGTCAACGCTGGTGCGCCAGGCGATGGGACGCCCGACCAATGTGTATTCTCTGTCGCCAGAGGCAGACGAACTCTTTCCCCGCAATTATTCTCATCTAACCCTTGATTTTCTTCGAGACTTGCAGGATATAGATGGAATCGAAAAAGTGGAGTTGCTGTTTCGCCGTCGCGAAAATCGGCTGGAAGAAGCTTACCGGCCGCACATCCAGGGAGACCTGGAGGACCGCGTAGCCAAACTTGCCGAGTTGCAAAACGAAAAAGGATACATGGTCCAGTGGGAAAAAATGGAGTCGGGCGACGGTTTTGTTTTTCGGGAATTCAACTGTCCGATTTCGCAGATTGCGCGTGAATTCAACCAGGCGTGCAACTGTGAGCTTTCCTTATTCCGGCGCGTGCTGAACGCCCAGGTGGAGCAAACATCGTGCATGGCCAAAGGCGGGGACAAGTGCGTGTTTGAAATCAAGGAACAATAAGCGATAGGGGGTCTTGAGCAATCACGGGTTTGCGCAAGACTCCCTTTTTTGCATGGAAAGGTATCGCGTCCGGATGAATCTGTCCCGGCGGTTTTCAGGCAGGGGCAGCAGGAAAAAGGGAAAAAGTTTACATTTTGGGAGCAGAGGATGAAACGGGCATGAAAGTAAAAAACTACAGGGGTTATTTGCTTGATCTGGATGGAACGATTTACCGCGGCAACGAAGCCATTCCCGGTGCGGCCGTCTTTTTGCGTCATTTGAAACAGGAGCAGATCCCTTACCTGTTTTTGACCAACAATGCGGCCGTCACTCCCCGGCAGGTGGCGGAAAAGCTGCAAAATATGGGCATTGATGCCGCCCAGGAGGAGGTGTACACCTCGGCCATGGCGACAGCGCAGTATTTGCGCGAGCGTGCCGAGGCAGGGACTCGGGTCTACGTAATCGGCGAAGACGGGCTGCGGGAGGAGATCCTGAAGGCCGGATTTGTCCTCGACGAAAAGCAGCCGCACTACGTCATTGTCGGGATCGACCGCTCCTTTACCTATGACAAGCTGGCGATCGCCTCCCGGGCCGTGCGCAACGGGGCGGTGTTGATCGCAACCAACAGCGATGCCGCCGTGCCGCGGGAAAACGGCCTTTTTCCCGGCGCCGGATCGCTGGTGGCAGCTGTCTCGGTGGCGTCTGCGGCAAAGCCGGTCGTGGTGGGCAAACCGGAACCGATTATCGTCGGGTACGCCTTGCAAAAACTGGGGGTGTCCGCCCAAGAGACGTTGATCGTGGGAGACAATTTGCATACCGACATCGAAGCGGGAGTTAAGAGCGGCATCGACAGTCTGCTCGTCCTGACCGGGTATTCCACAGCGGAAGAGGCGGCCAGTTCCCCGATCCGCCCCACCCATGTCGCCCGCGACCTATTCGAATGGCTGGGGCGGATCGGCGGCTAGGCATTCTTCCTTTTGTTTTTGCCGGTGCGCGATTCGGCTGGAGGCTGCCGCGGCAACGGCGCCGACGAGATCGTCGAGAAACGTGTGGACCCCCGCCTGTTTGCTGTTCAGCCAGGCGAGCACACCGTGCTTCAACTTGTCCACATAGCCGAAGTTGGTAAAGCCGATACTTCCGTACAAGTTGACGATGGCCAGCGCCATCACTTCATCAATGCCGTAGAGCGGCTCGTCACGCTCGATGATCTCCTGCAACTCCGGCAATAGTTTCCCTTCCTCGGCCAGCATGTCCAATTGGATTCCGGTCAGGAGCGCGTTTTGCACCTCTCTTTTTTTCAGCACCGCCTGCACGCTTTCCAGACAGTAATCCAGCGTGATGCCGGGAACGTATTCCTTTTGCAGAAACAGCACGAGTTCGGCGATGTCTTCCAGTTTGACGCCGCGCCGATTCAACAGGTCCACGACAACTTGCAAGCAGGAATGGGTGTTCAGGGAGTCTGCCACTCTCGTTCCTCCTTTTCCAGATTTAGGCTTGCACAGCGCCAGCCTGGTGCGGATTTGACCGTAGTATCTGTATACGGGTAGGCACCTATCCCGGGGCATTCACATACAATGCGGCAAGAAGGTGTGTGCAGGGAGGTTGGAAAAGATGGAGGAGAAAGCCTTTCTGGAAGAGGAATACGGCATCGTCATTCACGGGATGAGGGAGGAAGGGGCAGCCAGGGTGCTGGAGACGGACCAGGGATTGTTTTACCTGTACGATGCTCCGGCCAATTTCCGATACAAGGGGAAATTAGTAGAACGGATCCGCCAGCAACTGGCTCAGCAGACGGAAATCGGCTTGCTGAAGCTGGTGAGGAACAGGGAAGGCCTGCGCCACGTGACACAGGATGAGCAAATGTTTTACCTCTACCGGGGAGTGCGGGAGGCAGAACCGGAAGATTATCCTTTTGCCTGCGGGCAGACGCTGGCTGCATTTCATCAGGCGACTGCCGCGATTCCCAGGGAAAAGCTGCTGTTTTCCTTCAGCTCGTTGGGCAACTGGCCTGGCATGTGGGGGCGGAGGTTGCGCCAATACGACTACTGCCTGGATGAACTGGAAAAGGCGTGGACAGAGCTTACGGCCATGGATCACTATTTGCTCACCAGCTACACGTACGTCCATCAGCTTGGGGAGACCGCCCTCCGCTATTTGCACGAAGCAGGGTATGAGCAGATGGTTCGGCAAACCGCCCAATTTGGCAGGGTGGCCTTTCAGAGCTTCGGACAGGGCTATTTTCGCTGGAACGAACAAATGCGGCCGTTGCTTGGCGGAGAATGGAACTGGGTACTTGATATGCGCGCGCGGGATATTGGACAATGGTTAAAGGCAGAGAGCAGGCGCAACGGTTGGCGCGACGAGGAAGCGATCCGCTTTCTGGACGGGTACAACAGCGTCTCTCCCCTGCTGGAACGAGAGTATGCGGTGATTTACGCCTTGCTTCTCTACCCGGGCAGATTCCTCAAGCTGGTGGAAACCTACCAACAGTTGCCGCCCGAGGAGCGCCAGGAGGTGGACGGAGAGGCATGGCAGGCCCAGCTGGAGGCAGAGATGGAACGAATGGAAGTGGCATTGCGTCGGTATCCGCAGGCAATCATGCAGCAGTACGGTGTGTCAATTCCGCAAATTGATTGGTTGTGGAGGTATGAAGATGAAAAAACCGAGAGTGCTGGTAACGAGAAGAATCGCGGATGAAGCCATATCCCTGCTGAAGGAATCCGCAGATGTCGAGGTTTGGGAAGAGGATCGCCCCATTCCGAGGGAGGCATTTTTGCAAAAGGCGGAGCAGGCGGACGCCATACTCGCCATGTTGACGGAAAAGGTGGACGAAGAGTTGCTGATGCGGGCTGGAAGCTTGCGGATTGTCGCCAATATGGCTGTCGGTTACGACAACATCGACAGGGAAGCCTGCAAGCGCCGCAGCGTGATCGTCACCAACACGCCTGACGTGCTGACCGAAGCGACCGCCGATCTGGCTTTCGCTCTGTTGATGGCCGCGGCGCGGCGATTGCCGGAAGCCGACCGGTTTGTGCGCGAGGGCCGGTGGACTTCCTGGAGTCCCGGATTGATGACCGGCCAAAGCGTGTACGGGACCACGCTGGGAATCATCGGGATGGGGAGAATCGGCGAAGCGGTGGCGATGCGGGCAAAAGGCTTTGCCATGAACATCCTCTATCACAACCGCAGGCGGAAGCCGGAAGCGGAAGCGCGAATCGGCGCGAAATGGGCCAGTTTGGAGGATCTTCTCCGACAGGCGGATCACGTCATCCTGCTGACGCCTTTGACAGAGGAGACGCGGCTGTTGATGGGAGAGCGGGAATTTTCGCTGATGAAGCCCACAGCCGTTTTCGTCAACGTCTCGCGGGGAGGAACAGTCGACGAAACCGCCCTGTACCGCGCCCTGACGGAGAACAAAATCTGGGCTGCCGGTCTTGACGTGTTTCAACAAGAACCGGTTCCTTCCGATCATCCCCTGCTCCGCCTGTCCAACGTGGTCGCCCTGCCGCACATCGGCAGCGCCACGATCCAGGCGCGCACGGAAATGGCCAGACTGGCTGCGGCCAACATTGTTTCCGTGCTGGGAGGAAAGGAGCCGTTAACCCCGGTATGAGCATGTTTGCCTATGCCATGGCCGGATTGCTTCTGCTTTTGCTCGCGCTCGGACTGACAGCGGCGGGGGTTGCCCTGCGCGTGATCTGGAAGCTGACTCATCCGGTGCGCAAGCCGCTGGACATGGACCCGAAAGACTTCGGGCTGGATCGGGTAAAAGAGGTGCGTTTCCCCAGCAGGGAGCCTGGGATTTCGCTTTCCGGTTGGTACATAGCGGCTGCGGATCACGGGGTTGTGCCGCGCCGCCAGACGCTTGTGTTTGCGCACGGTTACAGCCAGAACCGGCTGGAACCCCACCTGCCGGCGCTGTCGCTGGCGGCTGAACTGGTTGGAGCAGGCTATGACGTGTTGATGTTTGACTTTCGCAACGCGGGAAAATCGGGTGACGGCCTGACGACGATTGGCCTGAGGGAACAGGAGGATTTGCGCGGCGCGATCGACTATGTACAAGCCCTGCACCCCAACCATGCGCTGGGGTTGGTCGGCTTTTCCATGGGAGCGGCTGCTTCACTTCTCGCCGGATGCCGGGATGAGCGTGTCGGCGCGATTGTGGCAGACTCTCCGTTTTACTCGCTGCCGGAGTACCTGCGGGAAAATCTGCCGCGCTGGACAGGTCTTCCCGCCTTTCCCTTCAACCGGTTGATTCTGATGCTGTCGCCGCTTTTGTTGGGAGCCAATCCGGGTGAAGTAAGGCCTTGTCAGGCGGTCCAACAGGCCGACAAACCGATTTTGTTCATCCACGGGACGAAGGATGAAACCATCTCCTGCGAGGACAGCAAACGCCTGCATGCATTGGCTAAACACCCAGAGTCCAGCTTGTGGCTCGTTCCGGACGCCGGCCACGTCGGCAGTTACGCCAGACACACGAGGGAGTACGCCAACCGGGTGATTCGCTTTTTGGAACGTGTCCTGGAAACGTCTGCGGCCAGAGGGTAAGAGGGGATGAAAGCGGGGTGCGCAAAAACAAAAGCAGCCGCGCAAGATGCAGCTGCTTTGAGCAATCAGTTAGAAAACTTGTTGAACTTCCACAATGCCAGGGACCTCTTCGATCAATGCGCGTTCGATCCCTGCCTTCAGGGTAATGGTCGACGATGGGCAACTGCCGCAAGCTCCCATCAGGCGAAGTTTGACAACGCCGTTTTCCACATCGACGAGCTGCACATCGCCGCCGTCGCGTTGCAGATACGGACGCAATTTATCGATTACTTCCTGTACTTGATCGTACATATCCATGCTACTCACTCCTTTCCCAGCATTAAATCTATTATAATACAGGAAACTAGAATAAATCCATGGCTATCCTGCCCTGTTTGCACTTTTCCGCGTCCGGAGGGGCGGCGCGGAACAATCCGAATGTTTGGCGCATCCCTCTTTGTGCGGATCACGTGCTATAATGAACAGGAAGACCTTATGTGAAGACTATATGATAAGGAGACAGGTTACGTGAACGTATATCGCAGTGTCAAAGAACTGATCGGAAACACCCCGATTGTGGAAATCACCCAGATTGAACTTCCTGCCGGTGTCCGCCTGTTTGCCAAGTTGGAATACTTTAATCCAGGCGGCAGCGTCAAGGACCGGCTGGGCATGGAGTTGATCCGCGCCGCGGAGGAGAGCGGACAGCTGAAACCGGGCGGAACGATTATCGAACCGACGGCGGGCAACACAGGCATCGGTTTGGCTCTGGCAGCGGTAGGTACGGGTTATCGCGTGATCTTCTGCGTGCCGGAAAAGTTCTCTGAGGAAAAGCAGGAATTGATGCGCGCACTGGGGGCAGAGGTGGTCAACACCCCGACGGAGCAGGGAATGAAGGGCGCTATCGCCAAGGCAGAGGAACTGGCAGCCTCCATTCCGGGAGCGTTTGTTCCGCAGCAATTTGCCAACCCTGCCAATCCGATGGCCCACTACAAAACGACTGGACCGGAAATTTGGGAGCAGATGGACGGACAGGTGCATGTGTTCGTGGCCGGGGCGGGTTCCGGCGGCACCTTCATGGGGACGTCCCGCTACCTGAAAGAAAAAAATCCTGCAATCAAGACGGTCATCGTCGAGCCGGAGGGTTCCATTCTGAACGGCGGCCAACCCGGACCGCACAAGACCGAGGGCATCGGCATGGAATTCCTGCCGCCGTTCATGGACCCGAGTTACTTTGACGCCATCCACACCATTCCCGACGTCGAGGCGTTCGATTGGGTCAAACAACTGGCGGCCAAGGAAGGAATGCTGATCGGAAGCTCTGCCGGTGCGGCAATGGCTGCAGCCATGCGGGAAGCCAAGGAAGCAAAACCGGGAACAAACATCGTCGTTATGTTCCCGGACAGCAGTGAGCGTTACCTGAGCAAAAAAATCTATCAGGGAGGAATCTAAAGATGAGAATGAAAACGCGGTTGATTCACGGCGGCGTGGAAGGCGACCCGCATACGGGTGCAGTGTCGGTTCCCATCTACCAGGTAAGCACGTACAAGCAGGAAGCGATCGGCGTGCACAAAGGGTATGAATACTCGCGCACGGGCAACCCGACCCGCCATGCCCTGGAAACCTACATCGCCGAACTGGAGGGAGGCGCGCGAGGTTTGGCATTTGCCTCCGGGATGGCGGCTCTCTCCACCGTTTTGTCGTTGTTCAACAAGGGAGACCACCTGGTTGTCGGGGATGACGTATACGGAGGCACATACCGCGTCATTACCCGCGTCTTTGCCCGTCTTGGGCTGGAGCCCACCTTCGTGGATACGAGCGATCTGGAAGCGGTAAAGGCGGCGCTTCGCCCGGAAACCAGGGCAATCATCATGGAAACGCCGACCAACCCGCTGCTGAAGGTGAGCGACATCCGCGCTCTGGCTGATCTGGCCAAGGAAAAGGGGCTGCTTTTGATCGTGGACAACACCTTCATGACCCCCTACTGGCAGAATCCGCTTGAACTGGGAGCGGACATCGTCTACCACAGCGCGACCAAGTACCTGGGCGGTCACAGCGATGTCGTGGCCGGGCTCGTGATCACAAAGGATTCCAAACTTGGGGAAGAACTCCATTTCCTGCAAAATGCCATCGGCGGCGTCCTCGGCCCGCAGGATTCCTGGTTGCTGTTGCGCGGGATGAAGACGCTGGGCCTGCGCATGGAAGAACATGAGCACAACGCCCGCACGCTGGCCAAATGGCTCTCGGAACGCAGCGACATCAAGCGTGTCCTTTACCCGGGGCTGGACAGCCATCCTGGACACGAACTGATGCAAAAACAGGCGCGCGGCTTCGGCGGGATGATCTCCTTTGACGTGGGCAGCGGCGAACGCGCCGAGCAGGTATTGAAAAAGGTGAAGTATTTTACGCTGGCGGAATCGCTCGGTGCGGTAGAAAGCCTGATCAGCGTGCCGGCGCGCATGACACACGCCTCCATTCCGCCTGAACGCCGCGCCGAACTGGGAATTACCGACGGGTTGATTCGCGTTTCCGTCGGGATTGAGGATGTAGAGGATTTGATCGAGGATCTGGAACAGGCCCTCTCCTGACCGCGGCCAGGGCGAACAGGCGGTGACCATCGCGATGGCTGTGGAAGTAAAAGTGTACGGGACGGAGCAAATATGCGCCAGCTGCGCCAATTTGCCTTCCGCCAGGGAAACGGCCGAATGGTTGCAGGCCGCACTTTCCCGCAAGTACGGAGCCGGAAGTGTCACGGTTGTCTACTGCGATTTTCAGCATCCCCGGACGGAAGAAGACCGGAACTGGGCGAGACGGATCAGCGAAGAAGATTTGTGGTATCCGCTTGTCGTAATTTCCGGGGAAATTGTCGGCGAGGGAAATCCCAGGCTGAAAGACATATGTGCCAGACTGGAGGAACTGGGGCTTGTCCCGTTGCAGAATTCAAGCGATGGCAGGTAAAAACTTCAATTTTTGACGGAAAGGCCGTCTTTCACCGTTTTGGGGGGCGGTCTTTTTTGTCCGATGTTTCTAACAGCCGGGATTGCGGGAATTTGCCGGGAGTTCATCGCAGCGGATTTTTCCTTTTGGATGCAAGAGGCTGTTCTATTGCTTCTGCAACCGCCATATAGTTCCATCATGCGAGATCTTTGACAGGGGGACGAGCTGATGGAACCGCTTTTGGCGCGCTATTACGAATTAAAGGAGAAACAAAAGCAGGTTGAGCAGGAATTGGAAAAACTGCGCATCCGGATTCTGGAATCATTTGCGGAAGCCGGACAGGCAAGGGAAGGAGAATACCGGCTGACGATCAGCTACCAGGAGCGGCGCAACTACCACGATGACAAGCTGTTCAACGCGCTTCCCGATCCTGCTCTTTGGAGACTGATGTCACGCGCGGACCCGGGGAAAATTTCCAGTTTGCTGAAACTGAAAATCATTCAGGAGCCGCTGCTGGAAGGCACGTACGAGCTGAAGAAAGTTCCGATTTTGCGGGTAGAAAAGGAATGAAAGTTGTTGTTTTCCTGAAAAAAACCTATTTGACCACGGACTAGGGCCAAATAGGTTTTGTTTTACTTGTCTGACTATCCCATGTGCTTTTTGTACAACCAAAGCTGCCCGCTCTTGATGATTCGCGCCATTTGACCGACCAGTGAAACCTTTCCCATGCAGGCAAATCCTTCCTTTTTGCCGAGCGATCCGAGAAAGCCTCTGTGCTTGAGCGGCGGCATGGTTGCAGGCAACTCTTCACCACGGATGTCCTTTACCAGCACCAGCGCGATCTGATCGCCTTGGATCTCGGCGGTTTGAGCGCTCGGTGCCGTTGGCGTGCTGGCGCAATCTCCGACGATGTAGACATTGGGGTGTGATGGAACCTGATGGTATGCGTTCAACTTGGCACGCCCGATGTTGTCTTTTTCGATCGGCAAATTTTGCACGATACGGTTGGCCTGGATCCCGGCGGTCCAAACGATGACGTCGCTTTCCAAAGGTTGATCGTGGTTGTATACCACACCTTGCTCAACACGGGTCACATTGGCCATGGAGACAAGCTGGACATGGTGCTCAATGAACCACTGTGAGGCGTATTGCTGCAACTTTTTCGGGAACGGGCTCAAAATGCTGGGGCCGCGATCCAGGATTCGCACGTTCAAATCCGCGCGGCTCTCGCGCAGTTCGGCGCCCAGTTCCACACCGCTCAAACCTCCACCGACAATGGTTACGGTGGAATAAGGCTTCAAACTGTTGATGGCAGCGTAAGTCTGGCGGGTGGAGCTCATCGTCTGGATGGAACAGGTGAACTGATCAGCGCCCGGGATGTTGTGGTAACGGTCTTCACACCCGAGACCGATCACCAGCCAGTCATAGGAAAGGGAGTCCCCGTCGGCAAATCTGACAAGTTGCTCGTTCATATTCACTTCGACGACTTCACCGAACTTTACGGTCAAACGAGGGTTGCTGGGGAAAGGCACGCGCAAATTCGATTCCGGCTGTGTCCCAGCAGCCAGCGCGTAGTACTCCGTCTTCAAGCCGTGAAACGGCATCCGGTCTACGAGAGTGAGCACCACGTCGTCTGGCAAATTGGATGACAGGACGCGTTCAATGATACGAAGACCACCGTATCCTCCGCCAAGGATCACAAGTCGTTTCATGGAAAGTCTAGTCCTTTCTTCAGTCCGTTTTTATACAGCACCCACTCTATTTTTAGTTCTGTTTGGCCAAAATTGCAAGAGAATCTTTTATCCGTATTTTGCCGCTGAATTTTCTTTCAACTCGAGGTAAAATAAGTCAAGTGAAGGCATTTGGCAACTGGCAGGTGACCAGAAGTTGATAAAAGCGTTGATTGAGTTTTGTGCAAGCAATGTCGCTACCTTTGCGCCGGCGATCGTGGAAACTTTGGAAAACGATCCGGATCTGGATGTGGACGTGCTGGAGTACGGATGTCTCGGCAACTGCGGCGAGTGCGGCCTGCAACCGTATGCGCTGGTAAACGGAAAGCTGGTGCAGGCGGAAGACGCAGATGAACTGCTGGAGAAGATCAAAAAAGCGCTGAAGGAAGAAGAACTGGCTGAAGGAAGAAGAACTGGATGAAGACTTTCCGCTGTAGGCCGGACAAGGCTGCTTGCGGCGGCGCTGTTCGCCCCATCCTGACGTTCGGAGATGAACAAAACAAAACGCTGGTCCAGCCCGATACGGCTTGGGACAAGCGTTTTTGTTTTGTGCCGGAAGGCCTGGAAAACCGTCAGGCTGCCGGTTTCTCCGCTGGCCTTGCGGTGCTTCAGGTCTGCCTAGTGCTCTTTGATCACGTTGTAGAAAGTGTCGCGCTCCAGCGCCCGTTTGCCGGCACCCTTGATCAGCCAGACCAGTTCGTCCACGGTCAACGCCTGTTGGGTGAGCGCTCCTGCGGAGTGGCTGATTCTCTCCTCAATCAGGGTGCCGTGGGCATCGGATACTCCCATTTGCAGGGAAACCTGTGTCAGTTGAGTGCCGATGTTGATGAAGTACGCCTTGATGTGTTGGAAATTGTCCATCATCAGGCGGCTGATGGCCAGCGTTTTCAGGTCGTCGATTGCTGAGGTGCGCCGCTTGATGCCGGCTGTCACTTTGATCGGCTGGACAGCAAGCGGAATGAAGACCATGAAGCCGTGTGTCTCGTCCTGGAGTTCCCGCAGGCGCAGCATGTGGATAATCCGCTCTTCCAGCGTTTCAATCGAGCCGTACAGCATGGTGGTGTGGGTTTTCATGCCCAGTTCGTGAGCGGTTCGGTGCACTTCCAGATACATGTCGGTGCTGACTTTGTCCGGGCTCATTTTCATCCGGTAGCGCTCTGTCAGGATCTCCGCGCCGCCGCCAGTCAGGGTGGCCAGACCTGCTTTCATCAGTTCCTGCAGGACTTCGCGGATAGACAGGCCGGAGAGGCGGGAGAAAAACTCGATTTCCGCTGCGGTGTATGCTTTCAGCGTGACATGCGGGTAGGCTTTTTTCAGCGTCCGCAGATTTTCCACGTAGTAGTCAAACGGCACGTGCGGGTTGTGTCCGCCCACGATGTGGAATTCGCGAATTCCGGGATGGTAGCGCTTCTCCACGTATTCGAGCAATTCTTCCGTGTTCATCGTATAGGCGCCGTCTTCGCCGAGGTCGCGGCGGAAACCGCAAAATTTGCAGCGGGCCTCGCATACATTTGTCGGATTGATGTAAAGGTTTTGCAAAAAGTAGACATTGTCGCCGTTTTTCTTTTGGTTTACGTAGTTGGCCAATTGGCCGATCGTCAAAAGATCATGGGAGTTGTACAGTGCAACGCCGTCTTCCAGGCTGAGCCGTTCCCCATGGATCACCTTTTCTGCGATGCTAGCCAGCGTTTTGTCCTGGATGGCAAGCGTCTCCAGCGTCATCCGGTTCACGTCCTTCCTCTACGAAAAAATAAAATGCTCTGTCAATAAAAAGCCAACTATCATTATAAACTTCTTGGATGAAGCGAACAACAGCAGAAGTTCACCAGCATACGACTGCGGCAAAAGGAGAAACTACATTTCTCGGCAAAAAAGATGCTTTTCCCTGGCGAAAAAGGAAATTTATGTTTGCGATATGCCTGAAAATCTTGTAGACTATTATATGGCATTCTCGAATGCACAAGAGATGATTGGGAGGAGCTTCTTCATGCGTGAAAAGTTACTGGAAAATATCGAACTCCTTCGACAGCGTATGGTAAATATGGCGCTTGAATTTGGCTTTAATCACCCAAAGGTTTTGGAATACAGCGAGCAAATCGACAAGCTTCACAACCAGCTCAACCAAATGGATTACAACGTGTCCAGGGTGAACAAGACCAAAAAGCCGTATCGCTTTTACCTGTTGGAAAACAAGGCTTTTTTTGCATAAGGGAGACATGAGGAGAGGCAAATCCAGGCCTCTTTTTTTGCTGCATCACCGACCGAAGTGCAGGGGTACCTTGTGGGAGAGACAGCTTCTTCGGTATACTGAAGCTGTGGAGACAGTTTCTCCGGTTACTCTGGCAAAGGAGGGAAAGATGCATGATTACATTGACAGAGAAGGCCAGTCAGAAAGTAAGGGAAATGTTGGCGGCTGAAAACAAACCCGACATTTTTCTGCGCGTAGGCGTGCGGCCCGGCGGATGCAGCGGCTTTACCTACGGCATTGGTTGGGATCAGGAGATGAAGGAAGGCGACCACACCTTCTATCAGGATGGAATCAAAATTGTCGTCGATCAGGACAGTTATTTATACATCCAAGGCACGGAAATCGATTACAAGGAGTCGATGCTGGGGGGCGGCTTCACCATCCACAACCCCAACGCGATTGCCTCCTGCGGCTGCGGGGCGTCGTTTCGGACGGCGCTGGCGGAGGGCAAGGCGGAAAAGTGCGACGATTGAGCTGCGCCACTGCAGCGTTTTTCCCATCCGTTGAGCTGAGCGGAGTCTGACCGGAAAGCCTTCCCGCATGTTTTGGAAAGCCGCCGGCAGATGGCGGATGACAGCGTCAACAATGCGGTGCGAAAATTGAACAATTGCAACCTTGTATCCGATGTTTGCGAAAGGATCGGGTAAATCCGTTTCGCCCCGGCAACGCAACTGCCCGCGTCGCCGGGGCTTCCGTTTTTTTTCTGCCGAAAGCCTTTTTCTTGAATCCTCGCCTTACTCTTGCCCGCTGGAAAGAGAATTTGGCGAAACCATTCTCCTGCTGTTTGTCAGCAGCCTTTCCACGCAATGAGCTAGCATCTCTTTCAAGGTGACAAATGCGAATTCCACATCCAGCCGCTCTGTCCACTTGTGGGCATCCCGGCCAACCGGGCCAACGTTGAGGACGGGCACCTGAAAGGCTTCCAGCTCCTGCAGCGGTATGGAGTAGCCCCTTTCCCAAAGCGGCATGTTGGCGACGAGCGGTTGCATGGACGATGCCGGGTATTGCAACCCGCAGTAGCTCAAATCGGAGATGCCGCCAAAGTAGGCCTGTCGTTGCAGGCGGATGCCGTGCCGTTGTGCGGCGTAGGCTTCCAATTCTTCAGCCGTCTGGCGGATCAGCGGATGGTTGCCGGAATGGATGGCCGGATAGAACGGAGGCGCGTAGAACAGGACGATCATCGGGGAGAGCTCCTTGCAAAGGACCGCCAACTGGTCTACCAATTCGATGGTCACTTCGCGGTCATCCTTGCCGCCGCGCCGGGCCAAAAGCTCCTGCTGCATCGCTTGCACCCGCTCGCGCCCGTGGGTGCGGACCGCGTGGGCAAACAATTCTTCGTAGGTCAAAACGGCAATGGACAGCTCGGGCGGTGTGAAGGACCCGTACCGGCTGAACGCGGCCGCTTGTTCCGTGTATCTGCGCTTGATCTTCTCCGCTGCGGTTCGCGCTGCGGCGAGCAGCGACTCCGTGATTTCCCCGATTTGTTTTTCCAGCAAAAACAGATTAAACAAGGTGACGGCACGGTGCGGGATCTGCACGGAATACTCCTTTTTCAGACCTTTTTGCAGCAGGTTGGTCGGAGGTGCCGTCACTTCGCCGGCTGCCGCTTCGCAAAAAGCGGTGTTCAGCTCGATCTCGCGGGTGACCATCGACGCCATGAAATTGGCGTTGAGTCCGGCCAGCGGTTCTCCGACATGGGTTTCCTTTCCGTAGCAGAGGAAGCCGGGAAGCAGCTTGCCGATCGAGCCGGTGTACAAATAGTGGCCGGTGTCGCCGGGATAGCGGCTGAACATCGGCTCCGAATTGAGCACGGTGACGTAGTCCAGCCCGAATTCTTCCGCCAGGCGGAGAAGAACAGGGACGGCGGCGCGCATGCCGACGGAATTGACCTCTTCGTCGGGGACGGTGACGAGCAGCAGGTTGCCGGAAAAATCGCCGTTGCAGGCGCGTTCGATCAGTGACATGTGCAGGGCCAGCCCGCATTTCATGTCCATCGTGCCTCTGCCAAACAGCCAGTTGCCGCTTTCCAGGTCTTTCCGCGCATCATCCGGCAGTTCGCCCAGCCGCTCGCGGAAGATCCTGGTCAGGGACTTCGGGTCAAAAGCGTGCGCCTGCCAGACTCCGTAGTCCCCCACGTCCACCACGTCAAAATGGCTGATGAGAATGACGGTTTCCTTGACACCCGGCTTTTTGGCCAGTGCGGTGACCAGGTGGCGTCCATCTTCGGCAGGGTGTGTCTGAAGGTGGGAGGGATGCTTTTGGAAGTAGGGAAGCGTGCGCAAGTGTTCGACAATTGCGGCCGACATGCCGCGTTCCGCCGCAGAGCCGCTCACGCTGGGGATTTGCACAAGGTCGCACAACAGTTCAATCAGTTGTTTCGGGTTTTGCCATCTGCTCATCAAGGTTCCTCCGTTGCTACTTGGTTTTTGTCGATTCATGACAAATTTATCAGAATAGTGAGGCATTGACAAACTTTCTTTTCCCTTTCGACAATTTGTCATGATTTTTTCACATTTCTTCCGCTATTGTTTCGTTACAATGAAGAGTAGCAAGAGTTGGCAAAAGGATGGGGTTGGATGAAGAAAAAGTGGGGTTTGCTGGTGCCGGCAATTGCTTTGTCTGCGGTGCTGGCGGCAGCTTGCGGTTCCGGCCAGGAAAAACAGGCCGCAAACAGCCAACCTGCTCCCGTTTCTGGGAACGGCCCGCAGATCAATATCGAGGCGAGCAACTGGAAGTTTAACCAGGATCGCTTTGAGGTGAAAGCGGGCGAGACGTTCACGATCAACTTCAAGTCCGTGGAAGGGTATCACGGGATCGGCATTCAAGGGCTGGACGTAAACATCGAAAAGGAAGGCAGCCAAACCCTGAAGGTGGACGAACCAGGCGAGTACGTCATTTATTGCAACGTGATTTGCGGACCTGACCACGGCAAGATGGTGGCCAAACTGGTCGTGAAATAGTCAACAAGGGTTCCAAGCACTTTGTCCTGTCTGAAAGAGCGGGGCGAGGTGCTTTTTTTATGCAAAAATACATATTTTCCCTTTTGTTGGCGCATGGTAATACTGAACTCGTTTGGAAAGGACCAGTTTAGGAAAAGGAGATGGGCCGAGCTGGAGAAAAAGCGCTATTACGTCACGCTGCAGTCGGGGACAACGGTTGCCGAAATCCGTGATGTCAAGGGGGAGCATACCTACGATTTCGAGATTGAAGCCAGCGAAGTGGAGGCCGGCATGCTCCGCGACCTGATGGATAACTGCAAACACGGCGATTTCATGATGTGGATGCATGGACACACGTTGTGGTCGGACATGCCGGACCGGGACAATGACGAGTACGATGACAACCTGCGCGCCATTTACCAGATGTTGTACCGGCTGGGGACGCCGAAGACGAGAAGCGACCTGCAGCAGATGGGACTCGTCGACAGGCTGGGACTGGATCGGGAAGAACTTCGCCCGTTTTGAGCAGGAAGACAGTTCATCTGAAGGAGTGAGGAAAAAGATGAAAAAATGGAAACAGGGAGTGATTGCCGCTGCGTTGCTGATCGGTGCGGCACTGCCGGTCAGCGGATATGCTGCGGATGGCAGCGCGCTTGCGAAAGAGCATACCGTGTCGGGCAGCGCAATTTCGGAGAAGGCGCAGTCCGACCGGGGAGGTCATCATTCGTTCCGGAAGCGCATGACCGCTCATCAAAACATGTACATGACGCTGCTGGCGGAAAAGTACACGCCGGATGACCTGGAGGAATGGAAGGAAGTGTTGAAGGAGCGCGACCGGCTCATTGCGGAGGTGAGGGAGGCCCGGGCCGCATCCGGGAAAAGCCGGGAGTGGCTGGCGAAACGGGAGGAACGCCGTGAGCTGAAAGAACAGCTGAAAGCCAAGGTGGAAAAAGGGGAAATGACCGTCGAGCAGATGAAGCAAAAACTGCAGGAGTGGAAGGAGAAGAATTTTCCCGGGAAAACAGCGGATGAGGCAAAGCGTCAGGCGCAGATGGAGAAGTTCCGGGCCGTCCACGAAGAGTTCGATGCGGCGATCGAATCCGGCGAAGCGGCAAGAATCAAGGCGGTTTTGCCCAAACTGCTGGAGGAAATGAAGGCCAAAAACGAACGCCTGGCGGAAAAACTGAAAGAGCTGAAAAAATAAGTTCAAGCAAACGGGTGCTTCCCCGGCGGTTTTGCTAATTTCGCTGGAGGGACACCCGTTTTTCATCCGCCTGTTGTTCCTGAACAGCGGCGATGCGTTCGGTTTGGCAATGGGGACACCAGCACAAGTGCAGGCAGAGGTGGAGCTGCTGGTCCGGATAGCCGTTGTCCAGCTTGGCATCGTCAATTTCCCGGTAAGGGCTGTAGTCGCCGTAGTAATCGTACAGTCTTCCGCCGTCTTCCAGGGGATGGGCACAGCGCGGGCAGGCCGCCTGCAGCGGAGAGAAGCCGTTGCACACGGGACACAAACCATTCATGTTGACACCTCCCAGGGCATTTCCTCCCTAGTGTTTCCGTTCCAATCAAAGTTATGATGGAAAGAGGACAGGCAAAAGCCCTGTGCGCTCTCGGGCGGGAGGCACAGGGCTTTAGTGGCGGGTGCGCTCAGGCTTTGAAGTTGTCCATGCTGGAGGAATGGCCGGGCTGCACTTTCGCGTTGGGATTGATGTAGGCGATGGCGTTGTTGACGGCTGTCGGCGCTTCGCCAAACCCAACCGCAATCAGTTTTACCTTACCGGGATAGGTGGCGATGTCGCCGGCGGCGTAGATCCCCGGGATGTTGGTTTCCATGCGGGAGTTGACGACGATCGCTCCCTTTTCCAGCTCCAATCCCCAGTTTTTGATCGGCCCCAGGGAGGAGATAAAGCCGAAGTTGACGATCACGTCGTCCACTTCCAGGTCCATCTCTTCCTTGGTGACGTTGTTCTTCAGCGTGATCCGTTCGATTTTTTCTTCGCCGTGCAAGGCAGCCACTTCGTACGGAGTGGCGACCTTCACCCGGGAGGAGAGAAGTTGTTCCACGCTGTGCTCATGGGCGCGGAATTTGTCCCTGCGGTGGACGATCGTCACTTCCTTGGCGATTGGTTCCAGCATCAGCGACCAGTCCACGGCGGAATCGCCGCCGCCGATGACCGCGACGCGCTTTCCCTTGAAGGAGTTCAGATCGGTCACGAAGTAGTGCAGGTTTGTCTTTTCGTATTTGACGGCATCCGGAAGCTCCAGACGGCGGGGTTCAAAAGCTCCAACTCCAGCCGTGATGATAACTGCCCGGGAATAGTGAATTCCTTTGTCCGTGGTAATTTCAAACACGTTGTCTTCTTTTTTGGCCACGTTCTCCACTTTTTCTTCCAGGCAGATGCGCTGTTGGAAACGGGAAAGCTGTTCTTTCAGGTTGTTGATCAAATCCTGGGCCAACACTTTGGGAAATCCGGCTACATCGTATATGTATTTCTCCGGATAGAGGGCGGAAAGCTGTCCGCCCAACTGGGGCATACTTTCGATGATTTTCACGGTTGCTTGCCGCATCCCGCCGTAGAACGCGGCGAACAACCCGGCGGGACCGCCCCCGACAATCGTAATGTCGTATAGTTGCTCGTCCTTGTTTGGAAAAGTCAATCCAAGCACCCCCGGCTGATAGAATTGTCGAAACGAACTCCTTCCTCATTATACCCATACTTCCAGCTGTAAAAAAGTAAATATTCTGCGAATATTCGCGAAAAAGAGCTTGCAAATCCCATTTCCAGCAGATAAGATGGAGATGATTGTAAAGAAATCTTCACAATTTGTCTGTTTTACCTTGTGCATTTTTTCACAGGTGGAAATGTTCCGGGACAAATCAAACTTTCGTGCCAAGAAACAGCATCGTGGGCATCCTACTACTGAAGAATTCGGTGAAATTTGTCGCAGTCTTCCACCTGTCGATCACTCTTTACGGAATGGAAGGGATACCATGAGCACACCTAAAATCCTGATTCTTGGCGCCGGTTACGGAGGCCTGCTGACCACACTGCAACTGCAAAAGAAACTGAATTACAACGAAGCAGATGTGACGCTGGTGAACAAGCACAGCTACCATTACCTCACGACCTGGCTGCACGAACCTGCCGCGGGGACATCTTCGGCCGATCGTGCGCGCGTCTACCTGGATGAGATCATCGACAGGGACAAAATCAACCTGGTCAAGGGAACCGTCGTTTCCATCCAGCCCAAGGAGCAAACCGTGACGCTGGAGAGCGGAGAAGTGCTCTCCTACGACTACCTGGTGATCGGACTCGGCAGCGAGCCGGAGACGTTTGGCATTGAGGGGCTGAAGGAGCACGCATTCAGCATCCGCAGCATCAACTCTGTCCGCATGATTCGCGAGCATATCGAATACATGTTTTCCAAATCCAAAAACGAGCCGGGACGCACGGATTACCTCACCTTCGTGGTGGGCGGCGCGGGCTTTACCGGGATTGAGTTCTGCGGCGAGCTGGGCGACCGGATTCCGGAATTGTGCCGGGAGTTCGACGTGGATCCGGAACAGGTGAAAGTCTACTGCATCGAAGCGGCGCCAACCGCATTGCCCGGCTTCGACCCTGAACTGGTGCAATACGCGGTGGAGGTTTTGGAGAAGAAGGGCATTCAATTCAAGATCGGCACGCCGATCAAGCAGTGCACGGCTGATGGCGTCGTGCTGGCAAACGGCGAGGAAATCAAGTCCAAGACCGTCATCTGGGCGGCCGGCGTCCGCGGCAACAGCATCGTGGAAAAATCCGGGTTTGAAGTGGTGCGCGGACGTGTGAAAGTGGACGAATACCTGCGTGCGCCCGGCTATGAAAACGTCTTTGTCGTCGGCGACTGCGCCCTGATCTTCAACGAGCAGGGACGCCCCTATCCGCCCACGGCCCAGATTGCCGTCCAGGAAGGGGAAACGCTGGGAGACAACTTGGTTGCGATTGTGCGCGGCGAACTTCCGCAAAAATTCGTTCCGCACCTGCAGGGAACCCTCGCTTCCCTGGGCAAGGGCGAAGGGATTGGGCAGGTCGGGTCGAAAAAGCTCTTTGGCCCCACTGCCGCGCTGATGAAAAAAGCGAGCGACCTGCGCTACCTGCACAAAATCGGCGGGATTGGACTGGCGCTGAAAAAGGTAAAACTGTAAAGACGCAATGTGCACGCATGTGCAGCGGGATCACAGGGGCAAATCAGTACGGGCTGAGGCCCCTTTTTTGTTGCCCTTTGCAGGACGTCTTTTTGGACGCGCCGGGTGCAAGCTGTGAGCCGCTCTTCCTCTGCCGGAAGCTGTTATTGACCTGTCTGACAGATTTGGTTACACTTGGATTCGACGAATTTCTTCTTCTGGTGTTGCTTGGTGAAGAGGGGGCAGGAGGTATACGGATCTTATGAACGTGCTGCAGTTTGTCGTCTCGATCGTCTTGTTTGCCGTTCTCGGCTTTGGAATCGGCTTTATTTTCAACATGATTTTGCGGACAACCTGGATGCCGGTGGTCTTCGCTGCGGCAGTCGTGGCGGGAACCCTGATCTATCAGCAGATTGTTCCGGGGATCTGGGACATCGTGATCCTCGCCTGCGGAATATTGGGAACGGCGGGCAGCGGATGGACGATTCAAACCTTGCGTAAAAAAGGATACCGCATGTTTTAGATACCACGTGTTTTCAGAGTGGAGGAAGTCAGCAGACCTGTGGCAAAGGTCTGTTTTTTGTTTCCTTGCAGACAGGTTGAGCATTATTGGAACGGGTGGAGATTTGTGTATATTTTCCTCTTCGGCCGGACAAGACTAGAACCGAGAGGAGGTATACCAGAGAATGAATCCAAAACGGATAGCCAGTATCCTCGTCACCTGTTTTCTTGTCCTGACTTTTTTGACTGGCGACGGATACAGCTATAATGTCATGGGGAAAGGGAAAAGTACCCGTTCCACATTTGGAGTGTTTGAAATCAAGGAAGGGCAGCGCGTGGTCAAGAAACGAACCGTTTCCGTCGGCTCTCTTTCCCAAGTGATCGATAAAACAGGATTGCAATTGGAACAATATCCGAAAGTCCGCGTAGTCGCCACCGGCTATTCCGCGGGGTACGAATCAACCGGAAAAACCCCGTCGCACCCTTCCTACGGCATCACCTATTCGGGTGTCAGGGTGCGCAGGGACGAATATTCCACTATCGCCGCAGACCTGAACGTGTTTCCGCTGGGGACGGTTCTGTACATCCCCGGGTACGGATACGGCGTGGTCGCGGACAAGGGAGCCGCGATCCGCGGCAACAAGATCGATCTCTACTTTGAAACAAAACAGGACGTGTTTGCGCAGTGGGGGAAAAAGTCGCTGGACGTCTACGTCGTCAAACGGGGAGACGGCAAGGTGACGGAAGCATTCCTCGATTCGCTCAACAAAAAAGGCATCGCTGCCCTGGCCGAAGCGGACGAATGACGCAGGAAGCAAGCGGCGGGGAGCGCGTCGGAACATGAAAGAACACAAAAACGTTCAGGCAACCTGTCACGGGGCCTGAACGTTTTTTTGCGCAGACAGCGGTCAGTTTCCGGGGGACAGCCCGCCCAACCAGCCTTAGCCATTCAGGCAGCGGCCTTTCGCCTTGTTTTCTAGGAAAACAGCGGGTAAACGAGCAGCGCGACGGCGATGCCCAACGTTCCGCCGGCAAAGACTTCGGTTGGCTGATGGCCGAGCAGTTCCTTCAGTTTTTTGGTTTTTTCCGGGTTTTGCCGCCGCTTGAACGTCTTCATGCTTTCCAGCAAATGGTTGAACTCGTCCACGAGCTTGTTCAGCACGACCGCCTGCATGCCGGCGTGGCGGCGCACACCGGCCGCGTCAAACATGACGATGATCCCCAGAATGGCGGCAATGGCAAACATGTTGCTGCCGAAGCCTTCGCGTATGCCTACCGCCGTAGAAAGTGCGGTGACGGCGGACGAGTGGGAACTGGGCATGCCCCCGGTGCTGAACAGCAACGGCCAATGCCATTTCCCGGTGACAAAAAAGTGAAGGGGGATTTTGATGAATTGGGCAATTCCAATGGCAATCAGTGCAGCCCACAGGGGAAAGTTGTCAAAAAGTTCATTGGCCACAGGAAATCCATTCCTTTCTCATTCAACACATTGCTTTTTACAGTATAAACATCAAGATCTGTCATCCTGATACAGCAAAAAATTTTCGGCAGATACGCGGCCGTTCCTCCTGAAGAAGGCCCAGGACACCCTGCTCATTGGTGAAGTTTCGATATAAAATAAACATGACGGCTTGCAAGCGTTTTGCCAGGATTTCAGGATTTGCCAAACTGTGTTACGATGAAGGGGATATTCGCAATGAAAGGCGTGCATCCCCATGCAGTATCCAGCCTCGTTTCTGCGGTTCATCGAGAAGTTCAACGCTGGCGAATACTATGAATGCCATGACCTGCTGGAAGAAATCTGGATGGAGGACAAATCCGACAAGTTTCTGCAAGGACTGCTGCAGTTGGCTGTCGGCCTGTATCACCTCGAGTACGGGAATGTCAAGGGAGCGCGCAAAATGCTGGCAAGCGCCCGCAAATATTTGAGCCGTTACGGACCTTTGCACGGAGGGCTTGACGTCGAACAAATCATCCGCTGCATCCAGTCCTGCGAGGCGATCCTGCCGGAAACCGACGCGATTTCCCTTGCGGAAGCCAAGGCATTGCCGGTGCCAACTTTTCACTTGCGGCTGAACATGCCATAAGACCGCATCAACTGCTCACTAGTATCCTACCATATGAAAAGAGGGAAAAATACATGGAAGTGAAGGTGGAACGGCGCATCCGTCTGACCGAAACACCTTGTGATGAGCTGATTGTGCCCCTGTGGACGGGTGAATTGCTGGCAGAGGTGTATCCGGAACTGGATCAGGCGTTTGCGGGAGGTCTGAGCGAACTTCAGGAAGAAGAGGAAATCAAGGGAGAGGCAAAGTCGGTCTCCATCATACATACCATGGGCCGGATGGCTGCGAAGAAACTGATCGTCATCGGCATGGGCGCTCCGGAAAAATTTCAGTTTCAATTGGCCCGCGAAGCTTGGGGACGGGCGGCCAAAACGGTGCTGGCCAAAGGAAAGGAAAAAAGCGTGGCGATCGACCTGCCGGTGACAAAACGCATGCCTTCGGAACGGCTTGCTCAGGCGCTGACGGAGGCGTTCGGACTGGCCGATTACCGCTATGAAGGGTATCGGCAGAAAGCGAAGCAAGAAGCAGAATCCGTCGCGGAGGTGCGCCTGTTGGCCAGCGAAGAGGCGGAGGAAGCGGTGTTTGCCGGCGTGGTTCGGGGCTTGGCGCTGGTTGCGGGAACCAATCTGGCCCGGACGCTGGTGAACGAACCGGCGAACTACCTGCCCCCCCGCGTGCTCAAAGAGATGGCGGTGGAAGTGGCGAACCGTCACGGCATGGGCGTGGAAGTGCTGGATCTGGAGAAGATGAAGGAAATGGGCATGGGCGGCGTGCTTTCCGTAGCGCAGGGCAGCGCGGAGGAGCCCTACGTGGTGGCGATTCGCTACCAGGGGCGTGAAACCTGGGACGATGTGATCGGACTGGTGGGAAAAGGCGTCACGTTTGACACCGGCGGCATCTCCCTCAAACCGGCGGCAGGCATGGAGAGGATGAAATCGGACATGGGGGGAGCGGCAGCTGTGCTCGGCGTGATGGAAGCGCTGGGCCGGTTGAGGCCGCAGGCGAACGTCCTGGCTGTGATCGGCCTCGTTGAAAACATGCCGTCCGGTACGGCGTATCGTCCCGGCGATATCATCACCACGCTGAGCGGCAAGACCGTGGAAATCATTTCGACAGACGCAGAGGGAAGGCTGGTTCTGGCGGATTGCATTACCTACGCGAAACAACAGGGCGTCGGTTGCCTGATCGATGCCGCGACGTTGACCGGGGGGATCACCATTGCACTGGGGAACACTTGCACCGGTGCGATGACCAACAACCAGAAGCTGGTGGAGGAGCTCCTCGCCGCAGCGGAAGAAGCGGGAGAACGGCTGTGGCAGTTGCCTACCTTTGAAGAGTACGCTGAACTCAACAAAAGCCTGGTTGCCGACCTGAAGAATTCCGGCGGCCGCCCCGCCCAGTCCATTACCGCCGCCATGTTCCTGAAGGAATTTGCCGGGGAGACGCCATGGGTTCACCTGGACATCGCCGGCACCGCCTTTGCCCAAAGCGCCTCGGATATGCAGCCGGTCGGCGGCACGGGGGTCATGACCCGCACCATCACCCAGTTTGTCACCAACCGCAGCAAAAACGATTAACAAAAACGATTAACATTAAAAAGGAGTGTACGCGCATGACGCAAAATCCTGGCAATGAAGAACGCCGCCAACTGCTGGAGCAAGCCAAGACGATCGCCGTTGTCGGCCTGTCCAACAAACCGGAGCGGACCAGTTACATGGTGACCGCCGAGATGCAGAAGAGAGGCTACAAGATTATCCCGGTCAATCCTGTGATCGCCGGTGAGACCGTGTTGGGGGAAAAGGCCGTATCAAGCCTGACGGAGATTGAGGAGCCGGTGGACATCGTCGATGTTTTCCGCAAAAGCGAGGACATCATGCCGGTTGCGGAAGATGCCCTGAAAATGAAGCACAAGCCCAAGGCGTTCTGGATGCAGCAGGGGATCGCCAACGAAGAAGCGGCCGGAAAGTTGAGGGAAGCAGGCATCATGGTCATCCAGGACTTGTGCATCAAGGTGGACCACGCCCTGCTGAAAGTGGGGAAATAAGGATTTTTCAATTCGGCTTCAGGAATGAGGAAAGGAGTGAAGATTCATGGCAACCGGGACCATGCGCAACCGCATACCGCCCAATCAGAAGCTGACGACAGGGTTCCCTGTCCTGCATTACGGTGATATTCCCGAGTACACGGACCTTTCCACCCAGTGGAATTTCCGGATTTTCGGCCTTGTGGAGGAAGAAGTCACGCTCTCCTACGAGCAGATGATGGCGCTGCCGAAGGGCGAAACGACCAACGACATTCACTGCGTGACGGGCTGGAGCAAGCTGGACAATGTGTGGGAAGGAATCCCCGTGGAAGAAGTAATGAAGCTGGTCAGGCTGAAGCCGGAGGCCAAGTACGTCATGCTGCACGCCGAGTTCGGCTTTACCGCAAACTTGCCGCTCGCCGACTTTCTCAAGCCGGGCAACCTTTTCGCCTACAAGCACAACGGCGAGGAACTGACCCCGGAGCACGGCTGGCCGCTTCGCTTCGTCGTCCCGCATCTCTACTTCTGGAAAAGCGCCAAATGGGTGCGCGGGATCGAGTTTATGGAAAAGGACCGGCAGGGTTTCTGGGAGCGCAACGGGTATCACATGTACGGAGACCCGTGGAAAGAGCAAAGGTTTGCGTGGGATTAACGCTAATGGCGTGTTTTACCGGTCATCCCGATCTCGAAATGGAATGAACGGTAAGAGAAAAAGTTCTGTGTCTGTTTTGGCGGCTGACGAAATGTCAGCCGCATTCTTTATTTATTCATCAAGTGGATCTTGAACCATTCGACAGCAGGTGGAGCAGAATACGACAAACCAGGTTCAGTATAAGCATCTAAATGTCCGCCGGGGATGATCACCAACTGTTTCGGTTCGCGTGCCCGTTGATAGGCTTCGAACCCCAAATTCCAATTCGTTGTTCGTCTACCTCGGGATGTTGGGAGATCCAGGTGATTGCGTTGCGGTAGTCCTTATGCTGTTCTGCAGGTAGGACGTGTTGGCGAGGCACCCCTTCGCCTTCCCCAAGGAAACGATAGTCAAAGACGAGAACGACAAAACCGGCTTCGGCAAATTTCTCCGCAAAGTTTGACAAATACATTTCCTTTACGGCACTGAATCCGTGCGCCATGACAATGGCGGGTTTTTTGCTCTCCAAACGGCTGCTGTGGAAACCTCTTCAGCCGTTCCCAGCGTCAGCCGTGGAGTGAAGATTTGATATTCTATGTTTACTACTTTGCAATACAAAACATGTTAGTTCTTGGAATTACTCATTCTCGTAGCTTAAAAAAAACACCTTCAAGGTTTGTTTCCATATCATGTGACATGGTTGAGTTGAGTCCGTATAATTGTGTAAAAATGGAGTCTCTTAAAAATAAGAGAGCCATTTCAAAAACCCTCGGTTAGAATGAAGTTTGCAGACACCATTCTTAAGAGAGGAGTTTTTGTTATGGCTCAATACCAGATTAGCGTAGATTCCAAGCTTTTGCATCAGCTTTTTTTAGGGAATTCTCAGGATGCGGGAGTGGCCAAACTGCTGGAATCCGTATTGAACCAAGTGCTGGAAGCCCAGGCTACAGAACAACTGAGGGCGGAACCCTACGAACGGACGGAAAATCGCCAAGGTTATCGGAACGGCTCATATCCCCACCAGTTGACGACTCGCGTAGGAACGATTACGCTTCGAGTCCCCCGGATTCGCGGTGGGAAGTTCTCGACAGAGTTGTTTGCCCGTTACCAACGCAGCGAACAGGCTTTGGTGCTCGCCTTGATGGAGATGGTGGTCAACGGAGTGTCGACCCGTAAGGTGGCCCAGATCACCGAGGAGTTGTGTGGCACGGAGTTTTCGAAATCCACGGTGTCAGAACTGTGCAAACAGCTCGATCCTGTCGTAACGGCATGGAACAACCGTCCGCTTCATGACACTTCGTTTCCCTTTGTCATCGTTGATGCCTTGGTACTCAAGGTGCGCGAAGACGGTCGGGTGCGGTCACGAGGTGCTCTCATTGGCATGGGTGTCAACACCGATGGCTACCGGGAGGTATTGGGTGTTTTGAAAAATCTGACAAAACCTGAACGAGTTCATCGATGCTTTTCACCTTCGGGTAGCTGATGTCCGCCCAAGTATGGCACATGCCAAGCATCATGACATGGACATGCGGATCGATAAAGCCGGGAACCATGCATCTTCCCTGCAGATCAACAAGTCGGTAGCTATCTCCCGCGACCTTCCGGCATTGTTGCAGTGAACCGACATGACGAATTCGCTCACCGATTACGACAACCGCTTCCGCATTCATTTCCTCCGACATGGTCAGTATGGGTCCTCCAGTGAACAACAGCACTTCCTGCTCCATATACCAACACCCCAGTCGATGTTTTTCTCTTTGCACGATAGAGTCTGCAACTGGCGTGCCAATACAAGAATCTTTCAAACATTTCAAAATGGAAGGTGTCGAGTCTTTTGTTCATCTATTTACTTTTGTATAGAATGAAATGGAAAGGTGTAAAATAATATTGAATATTCTTGGTTATTTGCTTATTCATTATAGTATAAGGGCCTATTCTATCTTGTATAAGTGAAGGTGAGGTGAATCGAGTGAGTCTGTTGAACAGCGAGTATTGGGAAGAGATCATGAACGGCCTTTATACCGATGTGGTGATTACTGACGCCGCAGGAATAATCGTATACGCCAATAAGGCCACGGAATACTGGTTCAATATGAAAAAGGAGGAACTGATCGGTCAGTCCGTATTTGAGTTTGAAAAGCAAAAAGTCATTTATCCGTCGGTTACGAGGATTGTGCTGGAAAGCAAGAAAAAGCAAACCATCATTCAACACACAAAAACGGGCAAGAAATTGTTGATCACCGGCGACATCATTTACGGTCCCAATCAGGAAATCAAGTACGTTGTCTGTTATTCCCAGGACATAACGGAAATCGAAAAGCTGAAAGCCTACCTGGAAGAAGTGGAAAACGAACTTCAAAAAGTGAAAAGCCAACTGTCCATGCTGCAAAACGGACAGAGAATCTACGTTCCGTTTATGGCCGTCAGTGAACCGATGAAACAAATTTTAAAGACAGTTATGATGGTTGCGGATACGGATGTGTCGATTCTCATCACCGGGGAAACAGGGGTAGGCAAGAGCGCGCTGGCTCGCTATATCCACGAGGTCAGCGAGAGAAAAGGGGCATTTATCGAAGTAAACTGCGGCACTCTTCCGGAGCATTTGTTGGAATCGGAGTTATTCGGCTATGCCCCCGGCTCTTTTACCGGGGCACACCCCAAGGGAAAAAAAGCTTGGTGGAAGAGGCGGAAGGCGGCACGCTGTTCCTCGATGAAATTGGCGAAATGTCTTTAAATTTGCAGGTAAAACTATTGACACTGATCCAGGAGAAAAAATTCTTCAAAATCGGAGAGAGCAAGCCGAGAACGGTAAATTTCAGGCTGATTGCCGCCACAAACATCAACCTGGAGAAAAAAGTGGAGGAAAAGCTGTTTCGGGAAGATCTGTATTACCGTTTAACCGTTATTCCCATTCACATCCCTCCCCTTCGCGAGCGTGAAGAGGACCTTTCGGAAATGATTCAGTCTTTCAAGGAAAAGTTTAATCATTTGCACAAAAAGCAGAAGGAATTTCACCCGCAGACGATTGAGCTCATGATTAGCTACCACTGGCCCGGCAATGTGCGGGAACTGTCGAATACGATTGAACGTCTGATTCTGACGGTGGATAGTCCGGTAATCCTGCCTGAACACTTGCCGGACAAGATTTTGTTGGGGGGATTCGCCAATCCGTTGCGAAAGGTCGGGAAAAGTTCACTCTACGAACTGTTGGACGAGTTTGAGGCCAGTATTCTGAAAAAGGCGATGCAAACGTGCAAAAGCACGACGGAAATGGCAAAATACCTGGGAATCAGTCAACCGACTGTCGTCAGGAAATTGCAGAAATACAAGGGGAAATTGTAGCCCAATCATGCAGAAAACCAGGCTTCTTTGGAGGAAGCCTGGTTGGAGAGATTTAATCTTTTGCGGGGATTACCCAGTGATTTTCGCCGCGTACGGTCGTCACGTATTCAGGCCAGCGAAAATCGATGGGCGGCTCGTAGTCGCAAAGGGGAGGAACCCATTTTGTTCCGTATTTTCCGCCGCCTGTGCGCTGCACAAATTCATCTTTTGCCTGTTGGAGCAGATCGGGGCGGGTGAGCAGATCGATGATTGTCATGCCGATTGTTTTGGCGGCAGTAAAAATCATCGGATCAATGCACTCGCGAATTCCGCCCAAGGCGTTCATGACCCAGGTGGGATATACGTATCCCGGCTTGGGTGCTTTCAGGGTAGGACGGCCGATATACAATCGAACCGTTGGGGCGTGCCAGCAGTATTCGGTGTAATCGTCAGAGGTAAAATGCTCTTGCCATGCCGGCAGCATTTCCCGCAGTTTGCGTTCCGCTTCGACAGGTTCGATCAAGGTTTCCATATCTTCCAGGAAAGGTTTTTCCATAGGCTCAAGCCCAAGGTTGCGCTGGATTTGCCGCGCCACTTCGATGGCTTTGCCTTGATTGAAAACAGGCGGTCCGACAAGTTTCAGGTTTTCAAAAGTTATTTTCGCCATCGTGTGGTTGGCCAAACCTGTGCGGGATTTGGAGATCCAGTCGCGTTTCCAGTTGCAATGGGCAGACTTGGCTGCCGCTTCCGCGTTTTGGTCGAGAACGGCAACAACGGCTTCAGCCATTTCGATAGTGGGGACGCGAATCATGTAGTAAATCTGCGACATTTGCGCCGGAATGTTGTCAGCGGTTGCCTGCCCGGTATTCAAAATGGTCTCGTTGACGGACCAGCCCATACTGGTGGAGAGCATGTGCTCTTTGTACATCTTGGACAGGGTATACATCGTCACTACGGCGTCCGTTGCGCCTGGGCAGCGTGCGGTGGCATGGGCGACGGGAATGGGTGTATTGCTCGCTGCCGACAGCCAGGTTTCCGGATGATCGCAGGTAAAGGTGTACATGACGGCATAGCCGACTGCGCAGTGCGTATCCCAGCGGGTGGTATTGGTCAGGGGCAGCATGTACGAAGGATGGAAGCTGATCGCCGCATCCAGATCGTCGTAGTAGCCCTTTGCAGCGTGAATCGGTTTTGAACCGCGCACTTTTTCCGCAGGTTCTCCGAAGAACTTGAGCGTACCTTTGATCCCCTTTTTCTCCATAACGGCTTTGGCCGCCAAAAATCCCCCGAGGGACCCGATTCCAAGCGCAGAGTGAGGGTCCGTATGTCCGCCCGCGTACTTGCTCAAACCATCCCGCGGACGTTCAACCGTATCTGCCGCCTGACAATTGCCGGGAATTCCGTCGTACTCGGCATATCCTCCGATCACCGGCCCGTCTCCGTTGCTCCAGGTAGCGCAGAAGGCGGTTGGCATTCCTCCGCTTCCTTCCTCAACGATAAATCCTTCCGAGCGCAGCAGATCGACATACCATTTTGCCGATCTGTACTCCCGCCATGCTGTCTCGCCGTAGTGCCAGATCAGTTGATTCCAGTCGGAGAGTTGTTGTTCGTTGCTGTCTACCCATTCGGCAATCATTTGCTTTTCTGTTGAGTTCATCGTGATCCCCTCTCTCATGAGTTGTCACGAATTTTTTAGAGCAAATTTCATGCCAAATGAATGTTAAAAGGCCGGCGGTCTCAGCCTGCCGGCCTCAGCAACGATCTCAGGACACCACCACTTGCTTCAGCTGTTCTCGCAAAAACTTTGCCACTTCGAGCATGCCGTACCGGCCGGCAGCCGCTTCCGCTTCACTGTTGTAGTTCGTATTGGTGTTGATGTCGTACGTGTAGATTTTCCCGTCTTTTCCTTGGATAAATTCAATGCCGGCCACGGAAATCTGGTGTTGATTTAGGAATGCTTCGTATTGCCGGATGAGATCCATGTTGACATCTTCCGGAGGCAGAATGCGGAACTTGCTCGGCTGATTTGCCGGCTGTTCGCCGACCGGGCAGAACAGGTCGCCGATCTGGCAGGCGTCGGCCGGGCACAGTTGAAAACCTTTGGACGTGTCCACCCGTACCGCGTAGAAGAATTTGCCCCCGATGAACTCCGCCCGGGTGATGAAGGGCTGGGGAGCTTCCACGTATTGCTGGATTAGCGTGATGCCATCCGCGGGTTCCTCGTAGGCCGGGCTGTCCAGGTATTCTTCCAGCGCGGCAATGCTGTGGAACAACTGCACGCCAAGGCCTTTTCCCGCCCGGTTGTGTTTGGTGATAAAGGACTGCGCCCCCAGTTTTTTCGCGGCGTCCACGATCTGCTCCCGTCCCAGACAGGCATAGGTTTTGGGCGTGAGGATGCCAAAGCGGTCAAGCGCCAGGTACTGTTTCACCTTGCTCAGTTCCAGGCTGAGGGCGCTCTGCCCGTTGATGACGCGCCGGCCGTGGCGTTCCAGCCAAGCAAACAGATCGGAGGCAAATTCGGGTGAAAAGCGGTGGCCGCGCGTATGGGCGGACGCGCTCATGCGGCTGTAGAAGATCCCTTCCGGCGGGGTGCCGGTGAGATCGATTTGCCCGCTTTCCAAATGCCACAGTTCATACGGGACTTCCAGTTCCTCCAAGCGTCTTTGCAGATGAATGGTCCATTCATCGTTTTCATGAATGACGTATACTTTTGCCATTATCGTCTGGCCTCCTTCTGATGGCGCAGTTCCTCAACCAAAGGCATGACCTTCTTGGCGAATGTTTCCATGCCTTCGTGGTGAGGGGAGAATTGCAGGATCAGCAAGTTCAAACCGACTTCCTCGTATTCCAGGATCCGTTTGGCAATCTGTTCCGGTGTTCCCACCAGATTGGGTCGCAACCCTCTGTTCGAAACGGAGTAGTCTTCCAGGCTTACCTGCACGTTCAACTGCGACTTGCTGATAAAGTCCTGGTAGCCGTCATACCCAACCGAACCCTCGTGCACGCGGGTGATGCGCTCCTTTTCCGCCAGCGCCTCTTCCTCGGTGTCCCGGCAAATGACAAAGGCGGCCATGCCAAAGGTTTCAAAGGGCTCTTTCTGGAGGGCCTGACGGCGGCGGTTCATGTCGCGGATTTTATCCGCAATTTCCTGCACGGTGCCGCCGTGCATGACGTAGGAGTCGCACGTTTTGGCAATGGTTTGCCTCCCCGCTTCGCTTTCGCCTCCTGCATAGAGCGGAATGTGGCCCTTCAAGGGTTTGGGCAGCATGTACGTATTCTCGTATTCGTAGTACTTTCCTTTAAAGGTAAAGGGTGTTTGCGTCCACAGCCCCTTGAGAACGGCAATGAATTCTTCCGTGCGCGCGTACCGGTCGTCATGCTCGGTGAAAATGCCGCCGTATTGCCGCGCCTCTTCAGCCCACCAGGCGGACACGATGTTCAGGGACAGGCGTCCCTGGCTGATCTCGTCGACGGTGGCAGCCGCCTTGGCAAGCAGCGCGGGATTGTAAAAGCCGGGCCGGATCGCCGACAGGATTTGCAGCTTCGAGGTTACGGCAGCCACGGCAGCCGTCAGCGACCAGGCATCCAACCCCGGTGCGTCGACCCCTTTGATGTCATTCAGGTTCACTTCGGGGATCAGCGTCATGTGAAAGCCCAGTTCTTCCGCAAGGTTGGCAACCTTCTTCACATAGTCAAACGTGACAGGCATGTTTTCATCTTTCACATTGCGGAGCCAGCCGCCGAAGATTGGCATCCAAATCCCGTATTTCACAGTAAATCCACTCCTTTTCCGACAGAAGGTTGTTCCCCACAAACTTGGTGGTTTTTTATGCCTAATTGCATATTAAACAAATTAATCACAGTTGACAAGTCGGAAAAATAGGCTATCATTAACAAATAAGGTTTGGCTTTTGACTCAGAAATTTGGGGAGACTCAGAATTTTGGGGAGGACGCAATGGCACACTTGCACTTTGACACCATCGCCGTTCATGGCGGTCAGACGCTGGACAGCACGAAATCCCGGGCAGTGCCCATTTATCAAACAACTTCGTACGTTTTTGACGACAGCGAGACGGCAGCGCGCCTGTTTGCCCTGGAAAAGGAAGGGCATATCTATTCCCGTACGAGCAACCCGACGGTGGAGGTTTTTGAAAAGCGCATGGCCGCACTGGAAGGCGGCACCGCTGCCGTGGCCACCTCATCCGGCCAGGCGGCCATCACCTTGGCGCTTTTGACGCTGGCCAAACCGGGAGACGAAATCATCTCGTCCGCGAATATTTACGGCGGAACCTACCACCTGCTGGCGACGACGTTTCAGCGGGCAGGCATCAAGGTGATTTTCGTCCCTGCGGAAAATCCGGCTGAGTTCGAAAAGCACATCACGCCCAGGACCAAGGCGATCTTCGCGGAAACCGTAGGGAATCCAAGCCTGCACGTTTTGGATATCCAGGGGTTGGCGGAGGTCGCGCATGCGCACAACCTTCCGCTTGTCATCGACAGCACCTTCTCCACGCCGTACATAACGCGGCCCATCGAGTGGGGGGCGGATATCGTGGTGCACAGCGCCACCAAATGGATCGGCGGACATGGCACTTCCATTGCCGGGGTGATCGTGGACGGAGGCACGTTTGACTGGTCCTGCGGCAAATTTCCAGAGTTTGTCGAGCCGGACCCTTCCTTCCAGGGGGTGCGCTTCTGGGAAAAATTCGGCAGGCAGGCATTCGCGGCCCGGGTGCGGAATCACCTGCTGCGTGACTACGGGGCAGCCCTGTCGCCCTTTAACGCTTTTCTGCTTTTGCTGGGACTGGAAACCCTTCCCGTAAGAATGCAGCGCCACAACGAAAACGCGATGAAGCTGGCGCGTTATCTGGACGGACATCCAGCCGTTGAATCCGTCATTTATCCCGGCCTGGAACACCACCCGTCCCATGAAAACGCCAAGAAGTACATGTCCAACGGTTTTGGCGCAGTGGTCGTCTGCAACGTGAAGGGAAATCGGGAAGATACCGCCAGGGTATTGAATGAAACCAGGCTTTGGTCCCACTTGGCCAATGTGGGGGATGCCAAATCTCTCATCATTCATCCGGCGTCGACGACGCATTCGCAGTTGTCGGGGGAAGACCTGCTGAAGACGGGCGTAACCGAAAACATGATCCGGCTCTCGGTCGGAATCGAAGCTTTTGAAGACATCAAAAACGACTTGGAACAGGCGTTGGCGAAAGTGTTTCCATCTTATTCCTGAGAGGAGAATCACCATGAAAAAAGGAAAGAAGATCGTTTCCCTCATGGCGGCCCTCGGACTGTCGCTGGCGTTGACCGCGTGCGGAAGTTCGGCTGCATCGGAAAGCAAACTGAAAACCATCAAACTGGACTACGCCACCTATTCTCCGCTGAGCCTGGTGATCAAAAAGATGGGTTGGGCGGAAGAAGAATTTCAAAAGGACGGCGTAGAGGTGACCTGGACGCTGAGCCAGGGGAGCAACAAGGCCCTGGAATTTCTGGCCAGCAAAAGCGTGGACTTCGGTTCCGCTTCCGGCGCCGCCAGTCTGATCTCCCGCTCCAAGGATGTGCCGATTCAGGCGATCTACAGCATCGCCAAACCCCAGGGCGTCGCCCTTTTGGCGATGGACAAAAACATTACCAAAGTGGAGGACATCAAGGGCAAAAAAGTGGCGGCCACGTTCGGCACCGATCCGTACATTTTCCTCCTGAGCGCGCTCAAGGAAGCCGGGTTGACCATCCGTGACGTGGAATACGTCAACCTGCAGCACGGGGACGGGTACCAGGCCCTGCTCAAAGGCGACGTGGATGTCTGGTCCGGACTGGATCCGATCACCGCGACGGCAGAACTGGAATCGGACGCCCACATTTTCTACCGGAATCCGGCTTTCATCCCCAATGCGACGCTGAATGTGCACGAAGATTTCGCCAAGGAACACCCGGAGGCCGTGCAAAAGGTCATCGATTTGTATGAGCGGGCGCGGAAGTGGGTGGCCGAACATCCGGATGAAGTGGCCACACTGATTGCCGAAGAAGCCAAGATTTCGCCTGAGGTTGCCAAGATTCAACTGTCCCGCACGGATGTTTCCAACCCGGTGTTGACCGATGAACACGTCGAGAGCTTTGCCAACATCGGCAAAATCCTGCAGGAGGAAAAAGTGATCGACCCGGGAGTGGACATTCTGGAAGTGTCGAAGGGCTTTGTGAACCAAACCTATACGGCGAACATCAAACAATAATTTTTAATGAAAAATAGGAGGGATTTCATGGAAAGCAAACAGGCTGTGCAAATCGCTGAAGCCAAGGCAGTTCCGCTGAAAAGGAAAAGAGCGTCTGGCTCCTCTGACACGCTTTTGATCTTTTTGCTTCCCGCAGCAATCCTGGTGGTGTGGCAACTCATCACAGGCTTGAAACTCATTCCCTCCTATCAGCTGCCATCACCGCTGGACGTGGTCGGTACTTTGTTTCAATTTCTTTTGGACGGCTCTCTTCTTTCCAATCTTTCGGTCACGACCGGCCGCGTCTTTTGCGGAATTTTGGCAGGAACGACAGCTGCTCTGCTGCTGGGATCTGCCGTGGGAGTTTACCGCAAGGCGGAAAAGACGTTTGATCCGGTCATTCAGGCGCTCAAATCCATTCCCGGCCTGGCCTGGGTGCCGCTGTTCATCCTGTGGATGGGGATTGGTGAGCTTTCCAAAGTTACGCTGATTGCCACAGGCGTCTTTTTCCCCGTCTATCTCAACATCGTCAGCGGAATTTTGAACGTAGACCGGAAACTGATTGAAGTCGGCAAAATCTATCAGTTTTCCCGGATGAAAATGGTGAAAAAAATCATCTTTCCCGCAACGCTTCCGTTTTTCTTCACCGGTTTGCGCAGCGGCGTCGGGATTGGCTGGATGTTCGTCGTCGCTTCCGAACTGATGGGGGCGAGCCAGGGCCTTGGCTATCTGCTGGTCATCGGACAGAACTCCTCTTCGCCCAACATTATCATCGCCAGCATCGTGATGTTTGCGCTGATGGGCAAACTTTCCGACATGTTGATCAAGGCAATCGAAAAGAGAGCGCTGAAATGGCGTGACGACAGTGCGATAGGAGGTTGAGCCCATGTTGCAGGCAAGGAACGTCTCCCGCATCTTTGAAAACGGGACGGGATTGGCTGACGCCTCGTTTGACATCAAAAAAGGGGAAATCATCGGCATTATCGGCAAAAGCGGCTGCGGAAAAAGCACCCTGCTTCGCTGCATCGCCGGGTTGGATACGGAATTCGAGGGAGAGCTGCTGATCGAGGACCAACCGATCCGCGGACCTCATCCGCAAATCGGGGTGGTCTTTCAGGAGCCCCGCCTCATGCCTTGGCTGACCGTTCTGGAAAACGTGGCGTTTGGCTTGACGGGAAAAGAAACGGAAAATCTGGAGTTGGCGCGTACCTATTTGCGGCATGTGGGGCTGGCCCATGCGGAAAACCTGTATGTCCGCCAACTGTCCGGGGGCATGGCGCAACGCGTGGCGATTGCCAGGGCGCTGGCGGCGCAGCCTGGTCTGCTGCTGATGGATGAACCCTTCAGCGCCCTCGACGCGTTTACGAAAATGCAGTTGCAGGACCTGGTGTTGGAAATCTGGGAACGCCAGCCGTTGACGGTGGTCATGGTGACCCACGACATCGACGAGGCCTTGTATCTGTGCGACCGGATCGTGCTTCTGTCCGGAAAGCCGGGTTCAGTGGATACGATCTTTGAGGTGGATGTGGAGCGCCCCCGCGGCCGAAGCAACATCGCCTTGACGAAAAAGAAGGCGGAAATTTTAAACAAGCTGCAATTGGAAAAGGTGATCGTCGATCCGGCCGTGTAGGCAGATCCGGCAACACAAAGGCCGGTTCCTTCTCACAAGAGAAAGGAACCGGCCTTTTTTGCGTCAAATTTGCGCGCTACCTGGCAACGAAAATGGAGTTGTCTTCTGGGGGTGACGCCAGCTGTTTCAGGCAGTTCTCCAGCAGGCGGGGGATTTCCTTCATTGCCTTTACTTCCTCCGGCTTCAACCGGACGAAGTAGTGCATGGGCGGAATCAGCGTCCAGACGAAACATCCTGGAATGGGAATCAATTGAACCGTTACAAACGGACCTTGCTTGCGGATCTCCGCTTTTTCCATGTCGAGACTCGTCAGCTTGCGGATCAGTTCGGGCATCTGGTTGAGATAATCAGCAGTTCTGCTTTCATTCCCCTGCTGAACGCGCCACAATTTTTTGTGCGGCATCCAAAACATGTGAAAGTCTGTCCCTGTTTCCCAGGCAAACGAATAGGAGAGTCCCAGTTTGTATACCCTGCTCAGCCATTTTTTTGACTGGAAATAGCGCAGTTCCCATTGGGGACAAGTTTCTCCAGATCGAAAGAGAAGAGGAGTGTGGCTGTGCAGGCCGAGCGAAAATGACGAAGCGAGCGCAGACAGTGTCCGGCTGGCTCTGCGTTCCACATTTTCGTAAATGTTCACCATCAGGCGGAAGTCCCTTCTTTTGCATTTGGTGGGCTGCCAATGTCCAATTCAATTTCGCCTCTGACCTGTTCAAGCGGTATGGGCGTGAAAAGGGGAAGCTTTTTGACCTTGAGCCAGATCCAGGCGTACAGGACGATGGCGAGCAGGAACCCTCCGGAAATGCTGAAGATGGTCATTTTCATCTCCGGTTCGGGATGAATTGTGACAATCATGTAGATCGTTGCCACAAGCCCGATGATTTGTGGAAGCGGGTACAAGGGAGTCTTGAACGGGCGATGCAAATCCGGATACTTCTTCCGCAGGATCATGACGTCCACCTGGGCAATGATGTACGAGATCAACCAAGTGACGCAGGAACACAGAATCAGGGTGGCGATCAGGTCCATGCTGATGCTGAGCAGGAAGGGAATGCACAACAGGAAAAAGACCGTAATGATCCCGACCCATGGGGTACGAAACCGCGGATGAATGTAGGTAAACGCTTTCGGCAGCATCCCTTCGCGGGCCAGCCCGTACAGCATGCGCGGCACTGCTGCCAGATGCGAGTTGATGGAACTGGCACTGGCTAGGATGGTAATGAGGATGATGAGCACCATTCCGGCATTTCCAAACATCGCTCCTGCCCCGTCCACCTGCGGCGTAGTGGAAGTTTGCAGCTGTTCCAGGCTGACGTAGCGTGTGATTGCCTGACCAAACAGCATATCGGCAACAAAAATGGTGACGAGACCAAAGATCATGGCGCGCGGAATGGTCTTAGACGGATTTTTTACCTCTTCCGCCATGGGGCAAATGTATTCAATTCCGATGTACAGCCAAATCCCCAGTGCGAGTGATTGGAAAACGGTGCTCCACCCCGCTGGGTTAAACGGAATCGACTGGGGGGCGGCAATAGTGCCAATCCCCAACAGTCCCATCAGGCCCATGATGGCCGTGCCGCCCATCATGGTGACCGTCAGCAGCACCTGAACCGAGCCGAAAATATCGACGCCGATCAGGTTTACGACTAGAAACAGCAGCAGGAGGAACAGTGCGACAGCCGTGCTGCTGAAGGCTGGCGACAGCATTTCTGCTGCCAGCCCAGCCGTGATGGACTCCATTGCCCCCGCGGCGGATACGAGGACGATATATCCGCCGAGGACAGCGACAATGGCCATAAAGCGTCCCATCGCGGCGAGCGTATAATCGCCGATCATCCCTGCACCCGGCAGGATGGAGGAGAGTTCCGCGTAGGAGAAGGAGACGAGGATGCTGACCAGCATCGCCAAAAATGCGGAAATGATGAAAGCGGGTCCGACCAGTCCCATGCTGTAGCCAAGGGAAACCATGGTGGTTCCCGCTACAACCAGGCCAGTCGCAGTTGCGTAGGATTGCCAAAAACCTAAAGTTCTTTTCAATTTCGCCATTTGTCAACGCTCCTTGGAAAGATTGAGGGCCAAAACTGGTTGATTTTGTTCAGGGTCTCCGGTCTTCATACGCTTCCCGGAGGATGGCCAGGTAGTCTTCCACCGTCATTTCCTTGGCATTGCTCGGGTCAGAAATGTTTTTCTTGGAGTTCTCGGCAAGCATCGGGAAATCATTCGGATTGACGCGATCAATTTCGTAAAATTTGGGGATGCTTAATTTTTCACTTAATTCGAAGAGAACCTCCACAGCGGCTTTGGCTGCTTCCTCCGGGGAGAGCAGCGGATCCACGCCCAAAGCGTATCCTACGTCTGCGTGCCGTTTGATGTCGGCAACGATGTTGTGTTTGAACACGTAGGGAAGGAAAATGGCGTTGGCTACCCCGTGCGGCGTGTCGTATAAGCCCCCGATCGCTTCGGAAATGCAATGGACACTGGCGATGTCTGAATTCCCAAAGGCGATCCCGGCGATCAGGCTGGCAATCAACATGTTTTCACGGGCTTTTTCCTCTTTGTCGAGGACAGCTGCCGCAATGTTCTGACGGATCAATCGGATCGCGTGAAGAGCCAGCCCATCTGTGATCGGGTTGGCCAGGCGGCAGGTATACGCCTCGATGGCGTGGGTCAGGGCGTCCATCCCCGTGCTGGCCGCAATCGAAGCAGGCAGGGAGGCGGTGATATCCGGATCAAGCAGCGCGAGAGCCGGTCCAATTTGATAATCGAGAATGCTCATTTTGTATTTACGCTTGGTGTCCGTAATCACGGAGAAGAAAGTGACTTCGCTTACTGTCCCTGCGGTGGTCGGGATGCAGATGATCGGCAGGGGCGGTTTTTTCACCGTGAACGCTCCTTCGTAGTCGGTGACGGTACCGCCGTTGGTGTGCAAAATGCTGACAGCTTTGGCGGTATCCATGACGCTTCCGCCGCCGACAGCCAAAATTCCGTCGATCTGTTTGCCGCGGATCATCGCGGCGGCATTGTCGCAGTCCGTGTCCCGCGGATTGGGTTTCACATCTGCGAACTCCTCAAAGGAAATGCCTGTTTCCGTCAGGCTTTTGTACACATCGTCCATCAGCCCGGCGTTTTTGATTCCCTTGTCGGTCACCAACAGCACACGGTTGATGTTCCGCTCATGCAGAAACTTGCCCGTCTCCAGGCGGACACCTTTTCGCATGACCACTTTTGTCGGCAGCAAAAATTGAAAATCCATCTCACCTTCACCTCTGCATCAGTGTTTAAACCAGCCAGTGGGTTCCAGCTGTAGGTTGATGTTGATTTGCTTGACTTCCTGGAATTCTTCCAGACCGAACGTGCCCAGGCTGCGGCCGATGCCGCTTTGCTTGTATCCTCCCCAAGGCGCTTCGTTGAACGTCGGGTGGTAGGTGTTGACCCAAGTGATGCCGGCTCGCAGTTTGCGGATGACGCGTAGCGCCTTGGTGCCGTCGTTGGTAAACACGCCTCCGGCAAGCCCGTAGTCGGTGCAGTTGGCCAGATGGATGGCTTCTTCTTCGTTGGCAAACTTTTGGATGACGACGACCGGACCAAAAATTTCTTCCTGTACGATTCGCATGTCAGGGGTTACGTCCGTGAACACGGTGGGAGCGACGAAAAACCCGTTTTCCAACCCGCCTCCCGTGATGCGGTAACCGCCGCAGACAAGCGTGGCCCCTTCCTGTTTGCCGATCTCGATGTAGTGCAGCACTTTTTCCATGTGTTGCTGGCTGACGAGCGGCCCCATCTCCGTTTCCGGATCGTCGCCGGGGCCTACGCAAATTTTTCGGGCCCGTTCCACAAATCGGTTGACGAACTTGTCGTAAATGGATTCTTCCACCAAAATTCGCGAGCCCGCCGAACAAATCTGGCCGGCGCCGCAGAAAATTCCGTACAGGGCGTAGTCCACGGCAAGTTCAAAATCAGCGTCGGCAAAGATGAGGTTGGGCGACTTGCCGCCCAGCTCCAGCGAGATTTTTTTCAGGTTCCCTGTAGCTGCTTTCATAATTTCCCGGCCTGTTTTCGTGCCTCCGGTAAAGGAAACCATATCGACCAGCGGGCTGCTGGCAATTTCCTGGCCGACTGTCGCGCCCGGTCCCATGACAAGGTTGGCGACGCCTTGGGGAATTCCCGCTTCTTCCAGGATTTCAAACAGGATCGTGGAAGTGACGGGGGTGACTTCAGAAGGCTTAAACACAATCGTGTTCCCGGCGGCAAGCGCAGGAGCGATTTTCCATACGGCCATCAGCAAGGGATAGTTCCAGGGAACAATGAGGCCGCATACCCCGATGGGTTCGCGGACCACCATTGACATCATGGGAGCAGGGACGTTCAGCGTCTGTCCCTCCGGGGCGGTGATCAAACCGGCGTAATAGCGGAAGCAGGCGGCTGCATCGCTGACATCGAAGGCTGCTTCCCGCTGGGGTTTTCCGTTGTCCATGGTTTCCAGGCGCGTCAATTCCTCCTTGCGCGCCTCCAGCTTGTCCGCGATCCGCAGCAGGTACCGTGCTCTTTCCGCGGCAGGCAGTTCGGACCAGACGCCGCTGTCAAAGGTTTTCCGGGCCGCCTCGATCGCCAGTCTGGCGTCCGCTTCATTTCCTTCCGCAGCCTTGGCGATCACTTGTCCGTTTGCCGGGTTGAGGATATCCCGGGTCTCTTTGTTCAGGGAATCTCTCCATTCCCCCGCGATGTACATTTTCAGGGTAAGCATGTTCTTCCTCCTATCAACCGTTGAATGGTTCTTCATACAGGGCATGGAACAGATGAGGTTTGTTGTCCAGAATGTGATTCAGTTTGGAGTCCGAACCTTTAAACAGCAAAACCGGAAAGGTGACCATTTCTTCCTGGTCGGAGAGGAGGACATGGGTTTCCCCTTGTGCGTCGACAAAAGTGCTGTTGCCAATAAACGTCAAGTCTCCTTCCTTGCCGATCCGGTTGCAGAGTGCGAGAGGAATTTCATTTTCCATCGCCCGGCATTGGGTGTAAACCCGTTGGTGGGTCGAATAGGGAGCCATATTCGAGGTGGGGATGAGAATCATGTCCGCTCCCTTCCGCCGCAATATGCGGGCGACTTCCGGAAATTCCAGATCAAAACACCCCATGATTCCGATGACGCCGAATTTGGTTTGAAAGACGGGAATGTCGTCACCTGGAGTAAAGTAGATTTGCTCACTGTCGTACAGGTGTGTTTTGCGGTACATGGCTTCAATCTCACCGCTGTCGCTGACAAGGGCAGCCGTGGTGTAGTAGTTGCCTTCATGCAATTCCGGAAAGGAAAAGATGGCGCTGATTTTCAGCTTTTTGCACAAGCTTTTTACATGTTGGATGCTGGGGCCGTCCTTTGTTTCGGCTGCCTCGTGCAACCACGGTCCGATTAGGTACCCGGTCAAGGAAAGTTCGGGAAACAGGACCAGGTCCGACTGTTCTTGTTTGGCCTGATACAGCATTCGTTCCATTTTGCGCAGATTGTATTCCTTGTTGTTCAGCTGTGTTTCGATTTGTGCGATCGTCAGCCGCAAAATCCGTTTCACCTCCGTTTCGCTTTACATAGATTAGCAAGTTTCATGCCAACGAAAAAATGGGCGCAAATTCACGTTTTTTGCAACCAGGAAAAAAGCGAGACAATGATTTTTTTCATTGCTAGAATTTAAAAACAAATTTAAAATTTATAAAACGAACGCCGATTCAGAATGATGAATTTTTTCATCCCGATGTACTTTTTCATCCCCTTCCACAGGTAAGGATGTGACTGGCTTGGAATCGCGAATCAACACAGACGTCAGTGCGATGTTGTTTGTATCTTCCACGTATAAAATAAAAATGGTGATGGGCAGTTGCAAAAGCGTTTTCGACCTGGAGACGCCGGACATTTTTGTACTGGGGGCGGATGTCACTTCCCTGAATTGGGGGGATTTGTTTGTGGAACCACCCCATTTCGATACGGATGAGCAGATTCTGTTTACCCGCAAGCAGGAAAAGGTGCTTTTTACCGTATCAAAAGTAAGCGTAAACGAGTTCGAGTTCATCATTTCCATGGTGAACGTCACAAAATGCCAGAAGCTGCAATTGCAACAGAACGAATCAGACAGCGGCAGCTCTCAAAATGAAGTGATCGTGGTTTCCGAGCCCATGAAAAAGATCATGGAGATCGTTCGGAAAATTGCCAAGGTCAACTCAACGGTGTTGCTGTTGGGCGAATCCGGCGTAGGAAAAAGCTTCCTGGCCCGGCAAATTCACGCCATGAGCGAGCGCGCTTCCCAACCCTTTGTTTCGCTGAACTGCGGCTCCCTGCCCCAGCACTTGATCGAATCGGAACTGTTCGGCTATGAACCGGGCGCCTTTACCGGTGGGAAAAAGGGAGGGAAAATCGGGCTGTTTGAGGCAGCTGACAACGGGACGATCTTTCTCGACGAGATTGCGGAACTGCCGTACGATATGCAGTCAAAACTTTTGGACGTGCTCCAGGAGAACACGATTCGCAGGATCGGAAGCGTGGAAGCCAAAAAAATTGATGTCCGTGTCATCGCGGCGACTAACAAGGATTTGGCCGCTTTGGTGAAGAAAAGGCAGTTTCGTGAGGATTTGTACTACCGTCTGAACGTCATCCCGCTGGAAATCCCTCCGCTCAAGGAACGGAAGGAGGACCTGCCAGCCCTGATCGACCACTTTTTGCGAAAGTTCAACAAGAAGTACAACCAGTCCAAGGAGCTTGCCGCCCACGTGGTGCAAAGGATGATGCAGTACGATTGGCCGGGCAATATTCGAGAACTTGAGAACATCATTGAACGGATGGTGGTGACAAACTCGGAGAATGTGTTTGAGTTTCTCGTGAAGGACGGAAGTTTTCCGTTGTTCGAGGATCAAACGGTGGAAGTGAAGGGCTTGGTTCCGCTCAAAAAGGCAAAAAAAATCGTCGAGCGGGAACTGATTCTGAAGGCTTACGAAATCTATGGAAGCACGTACAAGGCTGCAAAAGTCTTGGAAGTGGACCAGTCTACCATCGTGAAAAAACTGAAAGAATACAAAAGTTAAAAATAAAAAAACATGAGGGGTCATCATGTCGAATACGATCAATCTGGCGTTGGCACAATTACGCTGCAACCTGCTGCAGAAGCAGGACAATTGCCGGCGAATCTTTGCCTGCATGGAATCGGCGAGCCGCAAACAGGTCGATTATATCCTGTTTCCCGAGCTCTACACCACTGGTTCATTTCTGGATGAGCGCATTGTGTCCCTGGCTGAACCATTGCAGGGCGAAACTGTGCAAACCATCTGCCAGCTGGCAAAACGATACAACCTTGGCGCAATTGTCGGATTTCCGGAGCTTTATCAGTCCAAGCTATACAACTCCGCAGTTTTTATCGACAAAAATGGCCAGATATTGGGAGTCTATCGGAAAATTCACTTGTTTGAATTTGAAAAAAACGTGTTTTCTTCCGGGGATGATATTCCGGTCTTTGAAGTTCCGGAGGGAAAGATCGGGCTGATGATTTCGTATGACATCGAATTTCCGGAGGTTGCCCGGATTTTGGCCATCAAGGGGGTGCAATTGGTGCTTGTACTGTCTGCCAATACCTTTCCCAAACACCCGCACCGTGACGTATACCTGAGCGCAAGAGCATTGGAAAACCACGTGTTTGTCGCAGCAGCCAACAAGGTAGGTCTGGAAGAGAACACGCTGTTCTGCGGCGAAAGCAAGGTGGTGCACCCCTTGGGCCATACCTTGTACCAATGCGGTCAAAACGAGGAACTGGCGGTTGTCCCGATTCATTTGGACGAGATTGCGGAAGCGCGCGGAGCATTGGACTACATGGCCAACCGCAGACCAGCCATTTACAGAAAGGGCGGAATCGGTCACGTGCCCGCATCCCGGAAATAAGGGGCGCGCGGGAGAAGGCAAAAACGGGCAGTGGCCACAACCAGATGTTTGCGATAAACGGACAGGTTCGCGGAAAGCGTAAAAGAAAGCCTCCCTACAAATCGAGCAAAAGCTTCCCTTTTCCCCGGGACACGCAGGCGATCATGATGTTCTCCCGTTTTTCTTCCTCCGTCAAACAGGCATCGTGATGCTCCACCTCTCCGGCCAGCACGCGGATGGCGCAAGTCCCGCATCCGCCGGCGCGGCAGGAGCAGGGGACCCGGACCCCGGCGTCCAGCAGCGCATCCAGCAGGGATTGGTCCTTTTCCACGCGAAGGAGCTTGCCGCTTTTCTTCAGTTCGACATCAAACGGCTGCGGGTCCGTTTGGACAGGTGCCTGGAACAGTTCATAATGTATTTTCTCCGGAATGTATCCGCAGGATTGGGCCGCTTCGCGAAACTGCGCCACCATCGTATGGGGGCCGCAAAAGTAGACGTGCGTGCCCACCGGCTGATCCTTCATCCCGTCCGGCAGCATTCGCTGCGGTTGTTCGCCCTGGGAGAAGTAGAAGCGGACGCAGTCCCCGTATTGTTGGCGGAGAAAATCGTAAAACGCGCACTGCTCCTTCGACCTGGCGGCGTAGTGCAGTTCGAACGATCCGCCTTTGCGCTTCAGTTCCGCCATCATCGACAGAAACGGGGTGATGCCGATCCCCGCCGCATAGAACAGGTGGTGTTTGGCGGAAAAACTGAGCGGAAAGTGATTTTTCGGATAGCTGATGTCCAGTTCCATCCCCTCGTGCACCGCTTCATGCCAAAAGCGCGAACCGCCGCGCGACGAGGGCTGGAGCTTCACGGCGATTTCGTAGTGGCCGGTTTGGGCCGCATCGTTGATCAGGGAATACTGCCTCTCCCATACCGTATTCCCGTCCCGCACCCAGGTGGTGATGTGGGAACCGCCGCCAAACGCAGGCAACGGCGCGCCGCTTGGGGAGGAGAGGATGAACCGCTTCACGTCGACTGTCTCCCGGAAGATTTTGCTTACGATAACTTTCCATTTTGCTTTTGTCTGCATGCTGGATCACGACCGCCTGTTGATGGATTCTTTTCCGTTGTACGGGATGACGGCATACCCCAGATAGGCATCCAGCCGCCGGGAATAATGGCTGGAGACGCTCAGTTTCAGCCCGCAATGCCGGCAGATGAGCACGGCATCGCCGGCCGCCGCCGTGCTCATTTTCTGGCAGCCCGGACAAAAGACGTTTTTCGCCTTTTCGCCAAAACCGACGAGTTCCATTTCCTTCTCGGCAAATCCGATTTCCGCTGCCATTTGCCGGATCGGCTGGAGCAACTCCCAGGCAGCGTACACATGGAGAAAGGTGCCGATTTTTTGCGCGGACAGACATTTTCGCACTTGCTGCAAAAGAGCGGAACGGTCCGGAAAGGCTTCATCTGTCAGCTCGTGCGCTTCCACGGCCGTGTTCGCCCTGGCGCATTCGTTTATCCTGGAGCGGGCGGCGTTTTGCCCCAGGGCATCGAAGAAAAACAGGTATTTTCGCACGTTCATGTTCTACTCCCTCGCTTCGTCCAGGACACGGCTCAGGTAGCGGATGACGGAATCCTTGTATGGGTGGAACCCCTTGTACTCGGAAATGAAATCCGGAATTTCCGTAAGCACCGCCAACAGCCGGGCCGCCCACTCCCGGTTTTGCGACAGTTCCTTCAGCGAGATCAAATGGGTGTGGATGGTGAAAAGAATGAAGTAACTGCGCGGCAGGCGGAACAGCTTTTGCACTTCCACGCGCATGTGCACCAGTTCCCCCGCGTTTTCCTCCGTTACCTTCCCCCGTTCCTGTCCCCAGATGTGAAAGGTGCCGGGCGTGGTGTCAAGCCGCCGCCCCGCGTTCAGCCCCCAGTTTCGTCTGACCCAAGGGGTTCCCGGTTCGATCCGCATGATGAAATCGCGGACTTTTTTGTCCAGGTTGTTGTCGGAGAAGCGGGGAATGGGCGAGTGAAGTTCCACGAAGGTCATGCCCAGGTCGAAGGCAAGCGACCAGTTGGAAGGAAAGCAGAGCTGGCCGGCGTCCAGGTAGAGATCGCCGTCCCTGTGTCCCATGAGAATCAGGTCTTCCTGCACGTGCCGTCCCACAAAATCAAGCGGTTCACAGGGCAAATCCGCCGCACGGCCAAAGATGAACCGCTCCGTCTCCTTCGTCAGACGATTGGTGAACGTCCAGAAATCCCCTTTCCTGACCAGGTCAAACTGTTCCGGATAATACTCGGCCAATTGTTCCAGGAGCAGCTGGACGACTTCCCACTGCGCTTCCAGGGTGTGGGAAAGCGACTGGTAAAACTGGCTGTGGTTCTCCGCCAGCAGCCTGCGTTTCAGTTCGATTTCCTCCTGGTATTCCGGCGTGATTTCAATGGCCACCGGAGGGTCCAACAGGACGGAGTTGTTGGAGTAGCGGTAGTAGTCTTCCTTCAGGGGAAAAGGAAAGCGGGCAGTCACGCTGTTCATCGAAAAACGGCACCTCTTTTCCGGACGGCGAATGGTTTCTTGTTCTTTTCAGTTTACTCGCAATATTGTTTTAATTCAACGGATTGTGGCGTACAGTTTTTGCAAAACAGACCAAGCTGTTTTTACGCAATATTTACAATTAATGGCTTCCTTTACGGGTAAAATCCTGTTATGGTACAATAATGTCAATAATCAGACTTTTATATATTATTTCGACAATTTTGTGAAAACAGCGCAGACAAACCACATCATTCATCACCACATTTCAATGAAAGGAAAGGAGGGGTTTTCATGGCAGAGGGTGGCAAGGGAGCAGTCGTCGCAGAGGCGCCGGTCGATCAAATGTTGGTGGAGAAGCTTTCCAACCCGCAGACGATCGAGCAACTGGTTCGCCTGCTCGACAGGCTGGAGAGTGTGGCGTATCTGTTTGACATGCTGGAAAGCTTCATGCGTCGCGGGCCCGAATTCGCCAATTCGATCAACGATCTCGTCGTGATGATGCGGCAAAATGTGACCAAGCCCGAATACCTCGCGCGCTTTGAGAATGCTTATACTGCCGTGCGTCGAATCCAGGATGTCCTCGATTCGCCCCAGGTTCAGGAGCTGTTCAAATCCGACGTCCTTGACACGAGAGCGGTCGGGATGGTTGGAAAAATGTCCCGTTCCATGATGCAGGCAGCGGAAGAAACGGCCCAGACGGGAACGAAGCGGGTTGGCCTCTTTGGGCTGATGCGGGCGTTGAACGATCCGGAGGTGCAGCCGGCGCTCAATTTTCTGCTTCATTTTGTGCGCCATTTGGCGAAGGAGTTAAAAGATGCATGAACTTTCGATTGCCCACAACCTGGTTGAAGTAGCGATGGAAGCAGCAGAACACAACGGAATGAAACAGGTGCGAGCGCTTCATTTGAGACTTGGCGCCCTCTCAGGGGTGGTCAAGGAGGCCTTGCAATTCTCCTTTGATGTGGTCATCCAGGGTACACCTCTGGAAGGGGCAAGGCTGGTGATTGAGGACATACCTGTCAAAGTCCATTGTGCCAATTGCCAGGAAGCACGCGTTTTGCCGGAACCGTTTCCCATGCGCTGTCCCGTGTGCGGGACGAAGACAGGAGAAGTTCTGGAAGGACGTGAGATGGAATTGTACGCCCTGGAGGGGGGTGAAGAAGATACAGAAGCTGACCGGAAGTCCTCGGATTGTGGAGATTAGGCAGAATGTCTTGAAGAAAAACGACTTGCTTGCCAGGGAGCTTAGAAAGCGCTTTCAGAATGCGGGTGTTTACGTCGTCAATATGGTCTCAAGCCCGGGGGCGGGAAAGACGACCCTGCTGACGGAAGTACTGACCCGGCTTGGCGAACGGTACAATGTCGCCGCGCTGGTCGGCGATCTGGCCACGGAAAACGATGCGGAACGTCTGCGGAAAAGCGGAGCGCAAGTGCGCCAGATTACCACGGGCACGGTCTGCCATCTGGAAGCGGAGATGATTGAGAGGACCTTGGAAGGCTGGGAACTGGAAAAAATTGATTTCCTCTTTATCGAAAACGTGGGAAATCTCGTTTGCCCCGCAAGTTACGATTTGGGGGAAAACCAGCGCGTCGTTCTCTTCTCCGTGACGGAAGGTGAAGACAAGCCGGTGAAGTATCCGACCATCGTCAACAGCGCCGATGTGGCCGTCATCACCAAGATCGACCTGGCGGAAGCGGTCGGTTTTCAGCGGAAACTTTTCCGTGAAGCGTTAAACGATGTAAGGCCCGGCATCCCCATTTTTGAACTTTCCGTCCGCACGGGAGAAGGGGTTGACGAGTGGATCGCCCGCCTGGAGGCGGAAAAGGCATCGTTTGACAAGAGTTCCATTCCCGCTGGAAGTTGATCCGTTCATTACTTTTATTTTGCAAGGCATGAATTTGACAAACTCACTTATTTGGAGGTGGGGAAAGTGGCGAATGTACTTTGGATTCACGGCGGTGCGTGCAACGGAAACACCCAGTCGTTTCTGAACGCGGAAGAGCCGACTGTGGTCGATTTGATCACCGACTTTGGCATTAACCTCCTGTATCATCACTCCGTCTCGATGGAATTTGGTGAACAGGTGCGCCATTTGTACAATCAGATCCTCAACGATGAAATCCCGCTGGATATCCTGGTTGTCGAGGGAACCGTCATTCAAGGGCCGAATGGAACGGGTCACTACGACATGCTCATGGATCGCCCGAAAAAGGATTGGATTTGGGATTTCGCCCACAAGGCCCAGTTTGTCGTGGCGGTTGGCGACTGCGCCTGTTGGGGCGGGATTCCGGCGACAAAGCCGAATCCCTCTGAATCGATTGGCCTGCAGTACCTGAAGCGGGAGCGGGGAGGTTTTCTCGGTGCCGATTTCCGCTCGAAAGCAGGTTTGCCGGTCATTAACATTCCGGGCTGTCCGGCTCATCCCGACTGGGTCACGCAGATCCTCGTCGCCGTTGCCACCGGCCGGCTGGAGGACATCCTGCTGGATGACCTGCAACGCCCGCAAACCTTCTTCAAGACGTTTACGCAAACCGGTTGTACGCGCGTGCAATACTTCGAATGGAAGGAACCGGTGGAAGAGTTTGGGCAAGGCACAAGAAAAGGCTGCCTGTTCTACGAACAAGGTTGCCGCGGCCCAATGACCCATTCGCCCTGCAACCGCATTCTCTGGAACCGTCAATCTTCCAAAACGCGTGCAGGGATGCCCTGTATTGGCTGTACGGAACCGGAGTTTCCGTTCTTCGATCTGGCGCCGGGTACGGTGTTCAAGACACAGAAAGTGTTTGGCTCGATTCCCAAGGAAGTGCCTGTGGGCAGCGACCCGTTGAGCTATTCCGTCAATGCGGCTTTGGCCCGCGCGGTGGCGCCGAAGTGGGCGAAGGAAGACATGTTTGTGCCGTAATCGCCGTAACAACGGTTTGGTACTGTACCCCTTTTGTCCTTTTTTCAAGGAAAACCATTTTAAAAGGTGGGGTTCGTAAGCATGAACAAAACAGAAGTCAAAAACAAGATGGAACTCAAGGTTCACTCGCTGGGGCGCGTGGAAGGGGATTTGGACGTCAAGGTGGTTATCGAAGACGGGGTCGTGGTGGATGCCTGGACCGAAGCCACGATGTTTCGCGGGTTTGAACTGATCTTGAAAGGAAAGGATCCGCAGGCAGGCCTGATCGTCACGCCTCGGATTTGCGGCATTTGCGGCGGCAGCCATCTCACCAAGTCGGTCTACGCATTGGATACGGCATGGGGTACGGAAGTGCCGCCCAACGCCACGCTGATTCGCAACATCGCCCAGGCGGTGGAAACACTGCAGAGCGTTCCCCGCTGGTTCTACGCCCTGTTCGCCATCGGCCTGACGCATCAAAACTACGCTTCCTCACCGCTGTACGAGGAAGTGGTTCGCCGTTGGGCGCCATTTACGGGCGAACATTATGAAATTGGCGTCATGCTTTCCGCAAAACCGGTGGAAATTTACGCAATTTTCGGAGGACAGTGGCCGCATTCCAGCTTTATGGTTCCCGGCGGCGTGGTAAGCGCGCCGACCTTGTCCGACGTTACCCGCTCCATTGCCATTCTGGAATACTTCCGTGAAAACTGGCTGGAGAAATACATGCTCGGCTGTTCCGTGGAACGTTGGCTGGAGAACAAGACCTGGGCGGACATCATGGCCTGGCTGGAGGAAAAACGGGAACACCGCGATTCCGACCTTGGTCTGTTCATCCGCTACAGCATGGAGATCGGCCTGGACAAGTACGGAGCAGGTCCGGGACGCTATCTGGCCGCAGGCAGCTTCTTCCATCCGCAAAAATACCGCTTCCCCACCATCGAAGGGCGGAATGCAGCGTTGATTTCCCGCTCCGGCGTGTATGACGGGAAGGATTATCACGATTTTGACCAGGCCCGCATACGCGAAGACCACACCTATTCGTTCTATCGCGGCGGAGGCGCCTTCCACCCGTTTGAGGGGGTAACCGAGCCTCTTGATCCGATGGAAGCGAAAAAGGAAGGAAAGTACACGTTTGCCAAGGCGCCTCGTTACGACATTCCGGGGATCGGCGAGACGCCGCTGGAAGTAGGTCCGTTGGCTCGCCAGGTGATCGCCGGCCGCACGGGTGCGGAAGATTGGCAGGATTACGATCCGCTCTTCCTGAACGTCATCAACGAAATCGGCCCGAGCACCATGGTCCGGGTGCTGGCACGTCTTCACGAAGAGGTGAAATACTACCTGCGCGTGAAGGAGTGGCTGCGTCAGATCGACCTGAACGAGAAGTTTTACGTCAAACCCAATGAACTGCCGGAAGGACGCGGTTTCGGGGCAACGGAAGCAGCCCGCGGCGCGTTGGCTGACTGGATTTCAATCAAGGACGGAAAGATTGAAAACTATCAAGTCATTACTCCGACGGCCTGGAACATTGGCCCGCGCGACCGTCACGGCCAACGGGGGCCGATTGAGACGGCGATGATTGGCACGCCTGTCAAAAATCCGGAAGATCCGGTCGAACTGGCTCACATCGCGCAGGGCTACGATTCCTGCCTCGTTTGTACCGTTCATGCATACGATGCCAAAACGCACAAGGAATTGGCCAAGTACGAAGTAACAAACATGATGGCCGGGATTTAAGGGCGTGTGGTTACGCCCTGATTCCCGGCTGATGAAGCCGTAACGTCCACACTAGGAGGAATGAATATGACCGTCATTATTGGATGCGGCAATTTGCTTCGCAGCGACGATGGGGTTGGCCCCATGCTCATTCGCAGATTGTGGGAGCTGGGAGTTCCGCCGGGGGTTCGTCTGGCGGACGGTGGGACCGCTGGCATGGATGTGGCATTTCAAATCGGGGACGCCAAAGAATTGATCCTCGTGGATGCCTGTCAGTCCGGGGCTGCACCAGGCACCGTTTTTGAACTGCCTGGGGAAGAGGTGGAAACGCCTCCCTTGGAGAACGTCAACCTCCACAACTTTCGCTGGGATCACGCAATCGCGATGGGCCGTTGGCTGCTCAAAAGCCGCTTTCCAAAAAAGGTGACGGTCTTTTTGATCGAAGCGGAAAACCTGTCTCCCGGTTTCGGCTTGTCTTCCGCGGTGGAAGAGGCCAAGGAGCGTTTGGCGCAGGAGTTGCTTCGGCGCGTGGGAGGAAAGGAAATTGAAGCTTGAGCTTACTTCAACCGGTTATCTTCATATTCCCGCTGAAGAAGCGGTGCGGTTCCCCTGGGGAACCGCCATCGCTTTAGTGCGAGAGGAAGAACTGTGGATCATGCCGGTAAATCATCCGGGAGCAGGGGGATTGCTGCTGAAATGGCGCAATGCCCGCGGCGACCGGAGCGTGTTCGTCCAGGAGCTTTTGCCGGAAGGAGTGTCACCGGGGGTTCGCGATGCGGTTTGGGACGATCAGCTCGGAGCGCTGCGCGTCCCCCTTTTTTGTACAAGCAATTCGGCGCAGCTTTAATCATTCCGGAATCACCAGAATTCATTCCAGGTTTGGGTGTTGTGGAAAAAGGGGTGGAAAGGCGTGCTACAGCCGCAACCGATCGGTGTTTTTCCTGGGGCTGCCGGATTTTTTCTATTGCCGTCTGTTCCGGAAGCAGACAATCTCTTGCCGCAGCTTCTTCGCGGCGAACTTCCCGAGACGTGGCCGGAAAACTGGAACTTTTTTGCCGCGGCAGTCAAGGGCGAAAGCGAGGATGTGGTTTTATCCCTGTTGCCGCAGGGAGCGGAAGGAATTTACAACCGGTTTATTCTGGAGCCAAACGCTAACACCTATGCGCTGGCCAGGGAAGCAGTCGGAGGGGAGGCCTCCCTGCTGTTGGACGCGGTGGCGTGGCGTTTGGGCTTGTGCGAGACAATACCGCCGCATGATGCAACTGCTGGCGAAGTGCGCGCGTTTCTCATGGCCACCCGGGCATACGATGCCTTTCAGCGCAAGGATTGGGCAACGGGGCTTGCCATTTTGACGGAAGCAGCAGAGACGGTCCGGGAGGTCTCTCCTGTCTTTTCCGCCCGGCTTTTGGCCGAGTGGGCGGCGACCCGGCAGATGCTTGGTGACTGCGGGCAGGAAACGGTGCAGGGATACCGCAAGGCGCTGGCGCTTCTCGATTCATCCGCCTTTCAGGATGCGCGGGCAGAACTGTGGTTTCAACTGGGTACGGCGTACCAAAACGGCGCGCAAGGACGGAGGGGAGCGCTTCTGGAAGCGGTCAAGTGTTACCATGAAGCGCTGAAAGTATACCGAAAGGAGACGCATCCGGAAAACTTTGGCATGATTCAGATGAATCTGGCGCTGGCCTATCTGGCCATGCCGTCCCTGGACCCCATGGATCGCAGCGCCCAATTGCGCACTGCGACGGCCATTCAATCCCTGAAGGAGGCCCAGCGCATTTTTCAACAGGACACCCATCCCGAGCTTTGGGCGAGTGCGACGGTCAATCTGGCCAACGCGTTGCAGCAGGTGAAGACCTCCCATCCGGAAGACAACCTTTGGGAAGCTGTGGCGCTATACGAAGACGTGCTTGCCGTGCGCCGTCTTGAGGACGACCAACTGGGGTACGCCCGCGTCCTGGCCAATCAGGGAAATGCCCTGGCCCATCTGGGCGCTTTTTCCCGGGCGGTACCACGTTTGGAAGAGGCCCGAAAACTGTTTCAGGCACACGGAGAATACGAGGCGAGCGAGGCCGTAGGGGAAATACTGGCGGAAATTTCCTGCAAGCAAAAGGAAGCGGCATCCCGTGAGAAATGAAACGGGAAACCCTCGGCGTTTGGAGGTGAATGACGATGCAAGTCAAACAGGAAGACTTCCAGGATTTGGCGGAGAGAGTGGACCAGGTGTTGGCATCGGTGAAGGAGTTGCCGGAAGATGCGCGCATGAAGGCGCTCGATCTGAAAAAGGCCATTGAAGCGTTTCATGAACATGCGTTGCGGAAGCTGGTGCGCGTGTTTCGGGAAACGGAAGCGGGAAGGGAGCTGTTGCTGAAGGCGGTGGAAGATCCCGCCATTTACGCCGTGTTTTTGATGCATGGAATCATCAAACAGGACCTGTTTACCCGCGTGGCTGCAGTGCTCGAGGAAGTGCGTCCCTACATGCGCTCTCACGGTGGCGACGTGGAGTTGGTGAAGGTCGAAGGGGCGGTCGTTTACGTGCGCCTTCAGGGAGCCTGTTCCGGTTGCTCCTTGTCCGCGGTGACGCTGAAAAGCGGAGTGGAGGAGGCAATCCGGGCGCGAGTTCCGGAAATTGAAGAAGTCCTCATGGTGGAAGACGAAGTGACTTCCGGCTACATGCCCCCGGACGCGATGGACGATGCCGGTGAGCTGGAACAAAAGGGTTGGCTGAAAGGCCCGTCCATTTCCGAACTGGAAGAAGGCAAACCGATTCCGTTTGCCAGCTCAGCGGGGGACATCCTGCTGGTGCGCCTTGGGGGAAAGGTTATGGCGTATCGCAATCAGTGTCCCCATATGGGAGTGCCTCTCGACGGGGGATTCGTCGATGAATCGGTCATCACCTGTCCGTCGCATGGCTTTCGTTTCGACCTGACAACCGGGGAATGCATCACGGCGCCCCATGTGCAGCTGGAACCGTTTCCGGTGCGGTTGAAGGAGGAGCGAATCTGGATTCGGGTAGGGTGAGTTTTGCCGGATCGGAACAATGAGAAAACGGGGGAGGAACACGTCCATGTGCTTGGCTATTCCAGGGCAAATTGTGGAGATGCTCGACGGTGATCACCATTACGCCACGGTTGACGTTTCCGGCGTGAAGCGAAAAATCAACATTCACCTGTTGAAGGATCAGGGAATCCAGCTTGGCGATTGGGTGCTGATCCACGTCGGATTTGCCATGAGCAAGATCAGCGAGGAACAGGCAGTGGAGCAACTGAATTTGCTCAGCATGCTGGGCGAATCGGAAGAGGCTATGGAGGAAGTCAAAGGCTATCAATTTGACGACAGGCAGAAGGTCTGAAACATTTCACGTGCAGGACATCAAGGAAAGCGGGGAGAAAGGAGGGGGCGTTTGTGACGATGAAGTACATTGACGAGTTTCGCGATCCGGATTTGATCCTCAAGACTTCGAACGAGATCCATCGTCTTGTCGATCCTGATTACCATTACCGTTTTATGGAGGTTTGCGGCGGACATACGTTTTCCATCTTTCGCTTCGGGCTGCAGGATCTGCTTCCGAAAAACATCGAACTGATCCATGGACCGGGCTGTCCGGTTTGCGTCCTTCCCATGGGGCGCATGGATGAGGGCTTGGCTCTGGCGAAACAGCCAGGTGTGATTTTTACCGCTTTTGGTGACGTGATGCGGGTTCCAGGGCGGCAGGGGACACCCTTGGAGCTGAAAGCCAAGGGGGCCGACGTCCGTATGGTTTACTCTCCATTGGACGCTTTGCAGCTGGCGATCAAGCATCCCGACCGGCAAGTGGTGCTGTTTTCCATCGGCTTTGAAACGACGGCTCCGTCGACGGCGCTGACGCTGATGCAGGCCCGCGAACTGGATGTTCCCAATTTTTACGTCTTTTCCAATCACGTCATGATTATGCCGGCGATTCGCGCGATTGTGGAATCTCCGGACCTGCGCATAGACGGCTTTATTGGACCGGGACACGCCTCTGCGATCATTGGCGTCCATCCGTACGAATCCATCGCCAGGGATTACGGCAAGCCTGTGGTCATTTCCGGCTTTGAGCCGCTTGATCTGCTGCAATCCATCCTCATGCTGGTCAAACAGATGCGGGAAGGACGTTCGGAAGTGGAAAACCAGTACAGCCGCGTCGTTCCTGCCGAAGGGAACGTCGCTGCGCTGAAAGCGATGGACGAAGTGTTTGAGGTACGCCCTCTTTTTGAGTGGCGCGGCCTTGGGCACATCCCGCATTCGGCGTTGAAACTGCGCCCTGCATTCGCTCGCTGGGATGCGGAAGTCCACTTTACGGTGGATGGCGTTGCCGCCGCCGAACCGCAGGAAGGACAGTGCGGCGATGTGTTGAAAGGTGTGCTGAAACCGCATCAATGCAAGTGGTTTGGCAAGGAATGCACGCCTGAGCATCCCGTAGGCGCCCTGATGGTGTCGTCGGAAGGGGCGTGTGCCGCCTATTACCATCACGTTCACCTGCGTCAGATGGCCGGTGGATAATCCTAAACGAACGGAGGACGTTTTCCATGGATTTGTTGCTCCTGCTTGGAGTTGCTCTTTTTCTCGGCATACGACATTCCTTTGATCCGGATCATTTGGTGGCCGTCTCTACGCTCGTCTCGGAAGAAAAGAGACTTCGGCCTGCCGCATGGCTCGGTTTTGTTTGGGGGATTGGTCACTTGATTCCGATTGCGCTGGTGGGGCTTCCGCTTTTAACCCTGCAATGGGAATTGCCGGTTCAGTTTGAAAACATCGTCGACGCAGGAGTTGGAGGGCTTCTATTGCTGCTGGGAGTGATTACGCTCTGGCGGGTGATAAAGGAGCGTGTCCATTTTGACGTTCATTCCCATCAGCAGACGGTGCACAGCCATTTTCACCGCCCCGGCCATCGCCATCCGCTGGTAAAGCTGGAACGGCGCCAGTGGATCACTTTCGGATTTGGCCTGATTCACGGCCTGGCAGGCAGCGGGGCTGTCGCCGTACTGGCCATGCAGGCTTCGCAAAACCTGGGGGAGGCGGTTTTATGGCTGCTGCTTTTCGGGCTGGGCGCAGCCCTGGGCATGTTTGCCATGACGTTGTTCATCGCTGCTCCCGCCCTTTCGCTGGTTTCCAGACGGACGACGATCCAGGCCGGTATTCGGGCGGTGGCAGGTTGTGTCAGCTTGTGCTTTGGCGGCTACATGATCTGGGCACTCCTGTCAGAACTGTACAGCTAGGACATATTGCGAAAACGATGGCAGAAGACGAAGGAGAGTTCGTGGATGAGCAAGACCAAGGTTCGCTTTTCAGATGCCAATATTGAACTGGCCCACGGCGCCGGCGGAAAAGCCAGCCGCCGGCTCATTGAGGGGCTGTTGGTTCCCTTGCTGATGAGCGATGCCGCAACGGAGCTGAGTGATGCTGCCTGTGTCGAAGTGGCCGGGCATCGTCTGGCCTTTACGGCGGACAGCTTTGTCGTCAAGCCGCATGTTTTCCCGGGCGGCTCGATCGGCGAACTGGCCGTAAACGGGACCGTCAACGACCTGGCGATGAGCGGAGCCAGGCCGTTGGCGTTGGTGACCACGCTTGTCCTGGAAGCAGGCCTGGCAACCTCCGAACTGGAGCGGGAAGTGGCGGCCATGGCCCGGGCGGCGCAGTCTGCCGGTGTGTCCGTGGTGGGGGGCGATACGAAGGTGGTGGAACATGGAAAGGCGGACGGGCTGTACATCACCACTGCCGGAATCGGGCTTACAGACCCGCGCGTTTCCCTTTCCGCCCAACAAGTTCGCCCCGGCGATCAGGTGATTCTTTCCGGCTACATCGGCGATCACGGAATCACGGTTCTCCTGGCCCGGGGTGAGCTGGATCTGGAAGCCGATCTCCGCTCGGATACGCGTCCCTTGTGGCCGCTTGTCGCACCTCTTATCGATGCGGCGGCACCCGGACTGAAGTGGATGCGCGATCCCACGCGCGGCGGTGTGGCGACAGCGCTAAACGAACTGGCGAGAGACATCGGGATGGCTGTCGTGCTGGACGAGGAAGCCGTTCCCGTGCGTCCGGCGGTGCGCGGGGCCTGTGAAATTTTGGGCCTGGACCCTTTGCACATTGCCAACGAAGGGCAATTTCTCGCCGTCGTATCGGCGGAATACGCAGAGGCGGCGTTGGAAGCGCTGAGGCGGGTACCCGGCGGAGAGGATGCCCGGCGCATCGGTGAAATTCGGGAAGAGCCGAATAAGGTGGTCCTGGCGCGCTCCCGTTACGGAGGCACGCGGGTCATCGACATGCTTGTGGGCGATCCTTTGCCGCGCATTTGCTAGCGTTGCGAATTTGTCAGTGCTGCGCATTTGCTAGCGTTGCGAATTTGTCAGTGCTGCGCATTTGCTGGTGTTGCAAATTTGCCAGTGCCGTGAATTTGCCCGGCGTTTGGCACATCGTTTGCGAGGATGGAGGTGCAATTCAGGGATGAAGGAACTTTACGGTGCCAAAGGCTGTCCCTATACGGGCGAACTGCGGGAATCCCTGCTGTGGGACGGCGAGGATTTCGTGGAATACGATGTGGAGGAAGACGAGGAGGCGCTGAAACGGCTTATCGCTCTCACGGGAGGAAGGACTGTGCCGGTTCTGGTTGAAGACCAGCGGGTGATTCAGGTCGGGGTTTCCGGCCGCGGATGCGTGGTCGCGCCGCCTTCTTCCCCGTAAGATGCGCACCGAAGTCAGGCACGTGTGCCGAGTCACCCAAGTCGTGCAAGTCAAAGAGGCAGGTGATTCGCCATGAAAACAGCACAGCGTATTCGCGTTCGCGGGATTGTGCAAGGGGTGGGTTTTCGCCCCTTTATCTTTCGCCTGGCAAAGCGATTGCAGCTTGGCGGATGGGTGTGCAACGGGGAAAGCGGCGTGGAGATTCACGTGGAAGGAGAGGCGGCTGTCATCCAGTCGTTTATTCAGGAAATTCGGACAAGCCCTCCGCCGTCGGCCCAGGTAACCGAGATGGAGATCGGGGATGCGGCCGTGGAAGGGCTGGCTGATTTTCAAATCCGCGAAAGCATGCGCAAGGACAGGCCCACCGTGCATATTCCTGCCGATCTGGCCGTATGTCCGTCCTGTCTGGCCGAACTGTTCGATCCCGCAGACCGCCGCTTTCTTTATTCCTACAGCAATTGTACGGAGTGCGGCCCCCGCTATACCGTCATCCAGCGGCTGCCGTATGACCGTCCCCACACGACGATGCGGACGTGGGCCTTGTGTCCGTCCTGTTCTGCGGAGTACCATGAGCCGACTGACCGACGGTTTCACGCGCAACCGATTGCTTGCCCCGAGTGCGGGCCGCATTACTACCTGCTGTCGGATGGCAGAGAGCTACGCGAAGAGAAAAAGGCCATTGAACAGGCGGCAGAGCTTCTCCGCGCTGGACGCATCATGGCCGTCAAGGGGTTGGGCGGATACCATTTGGCATGCGATGCGGAAAACGCCCAGGCGGTGTGGACCTTGCGGGAGCGGAAGCGGCGCAGGGAGAAGCCGTTTGCCCTGATGGCAAAAGATTTGGAGACGGCACGAACGCTTGTCGAACTGTCTGCAGAAGAAGAGGAACTGCTTCTGTCACCCGCCCGGCCCATCGTGCTGGCCCGGGCAAAACGGTCGCTGGAAGGTGTGGCTCCGGACATTGCCGACCTGGGGGTGATGCTTCCCTATACGCCGCTCCACCACCTGCTGTTTCACTTCGGAGCGCCGCCTATCCTGGTGATGACCAGCGGCAACCGCTCCGGTGAACCCATCGTTTACCGAGATGAAGAGGCTGTGACGGCACTTCAGGGAATTGCTGACGCCTGGCTGATCGGGGAGCGGCCCATCGCCCGCCGCGTCGACGATTCCGTCGTTCGCGTCAGTGCTTTTGGACCGGCTGTCATTCGCAGGGCCAGGGGGTACGCTCCGCTTCCCGTCACCCGCCTGCCCGGCGATCGCCCCGTTCTCGCGCTAGGCGCTGACTTGAAAAACACCATCACCCTGGCCGTCAACGGGCAGGCGATCGTCAGCCAGCATTTGGGCGATTTGGAGCAGTACGAGGCGTTCACCGCGTTTGAAGAGACCATTCGCGACCTGCTGGCCATGTACGAGGTTCCGCTGTCGGAAACGGTTGTGGCCCATGATCTGCATCCCGGGTACCGCTCCAGCCAGTTTGCCGGCGGCCTGGAATCCTGCGAAACGGTAGCAGTCCAGCACCACCGGGCCCACGTGGCCGCCGTGCTTGCGGAGCGGAATGCCCTGGACAAGCGGGTGATCGGGGTTGCCTTTGACGGAACGGGCTACGGCGACGACGGGGCGATCTGGGGCGGCGAACTGTTTGTGGGAAGCGTCGCAGCAGGGTTGGAACGGCGCGGTCACCTTCGCTATGCCGTGCTTCCCGGCGGTGACGCGGCGGCACGCATCCCGCTTCAGGCAATGGCCGGCTTTTTCGCGGACCAGCCGGAAGCGGCGGCGGACATCGGCAGGCGGCTGGAGCTTCCGGAACGTTTTTTTACTGCGCTCAAACTGGTGGAAAAACAACTCCGCACCTTCCCGACCACATCCGTCGGCCGCCTGTTTGACGCGGCTGCCGCGCTGTTGGGCTATACCGGAGCCATCACCTATGAAGGCCAGGCGGCCATTTGGCTTGAACATCTGGCGCGCTCGGGGCCGTTGAAAAAGGTCTACCCGTTCCCCTGGGATGGGGAGGAGCTTGACTATCGGCCGCTTTTGCGGGCCGTGGCGGAAGACCGTTTGCAGGGGGAGGACGCGGCAGCGATTGCCCGTTCCTTTCACCGCAGCGTCGCAGAGGGCGTATTCCGCAGCGTCCTGGCTTTGGGAGAAGCCCACGGGATTGACACGGTCGTATTGTCCGGCGGCGTCTTTCAAAATGCCCTTTTGCTGGCCGATCTGCAGGCGTTGTTTGCGGAAAGCGAGATGCAGGTATGGACAAACAAGGCCGTTCCGCCCAACGACGGCGGCATCAGTCTCGGACAGGCAGCGCTGGCGGCTGTAAGGCATGACAAATTCTAAACAGCCGCCTCCCAAAGGCCTTGACTGCAGAGCGAAAGGCCAGGACCATTGTGTCATGCCACTTTTGGCGAAATGTTGCCCATTGCCGGGATACAGCTGCTTTGCTTGTAAACGGTTCGGCTGTCCAGGACAGCCACTTTTGCAGCACAGCCTTCCACTGGAAAAACACGTGCATGCTTGAGTCTGGCAAGGTGTTGACGAAAAAACGTCCAACACCTTGTTTTTTTGCATAAGGGAATTTGACAAGCGGTTTTTGGCAAGCAGATTGTTTGCAACAATTTTCAGAAATTTACAAATAAACATTTGCTAAAAATTGGTGGAAGCGCTATCATAAAAAATGACAACTGATTCATGTTTCAGTTTTTGCTTCAGACACACTTCGTAAAAGGTGATGCAGATGATCGAGCAAACCCCCGCCAACGGGCAGCAAACCAAGACACCGGCTACGACCAAGGGAATCAAGACGCGGCAGAAGCTGTTGGACGTCGCCGAAGAGGTATTCGGGACAAAAGGGTACTTCGCTGCCTCCATTGTCGACATTACGCAGCAGGCAAACGTGGCACAGGGCACTTTTTACAACTACTTTTCGTCGAAGTACGAGATTTTCGCCGAACTGATCCGACAGCTGAGCCGCGATTTCCGCATCGAGATCAAGCAGGAGATTGCGCGCGCGAAAACCCAGCGGGAGGCCTTGGAGATCGGCATCCATGTATTCCTCAGATGGGTGAAAAACCACCGCAACCTGTACAGCATCGTGCAGCAGTCCGTCCTCGTGGATGAGCAGCTGTACCGGGCTTACTACGAGCGTTTGGCGCAGGGCTATCTGAAGGGACTGGAAGAGGCGATGAGCAAAGGGGAGTTCAAGCGGCTTCATCCGGAAACCGTGGCCTACTGCCTGATGGGGGTCACCTCGTACATCGGGATGCGCTGGGTTTACTGGGAAAATCAGGATGTCCCCGATCATGTGGTGCAGGATGCGATCACCTTTATTTTTGAAGGTTTGGCCAATCACGAGGGAAAAAGGGAAGGAGGAAGTGTATGAACGGTATCGCAGACTGGATTGACAAGCGGGCCAGGATCACACCGGAGCGCATCGCCCTGATTGGCGAACAGCGGCAGCTGACCTACCGCGAGATGAGCGCGGAAGTAAACCGCCTGGCTCGCTTGCTGCAGGACAGGCATCAGGTGAAGGCGGGAGAGAGAATCGCGATCCTGGCGGGGAACAGCATCGACTACTTCTTGCTGCTGTTCGCTATCGCCAAGCTGGGCGGCATCGCGGTGGTGCTCAACATTCGCCTCACGCCCGGCGAACTGGAGTACCAGTTGAACGACAGCGGTGCCCGGCTGCTCATCGCCGAAAGGACGTACCGCAGGGAAGGAGAGCAATTCCTGTCCACGACCGCCGTCAAGGAAATCTTGTGGTTTGATCAGGACGAACAGTCGGCCTGGTATCTGCCCAGGCAAACCGCCGCCTATGCCGGTGATGTGTTGACGGCAGAAGGAGCGGACGGCGCAAGCCCTTTCGTCATCTGCTACACGTCGGGCACCACCGGCCGCCCCAAGGGTGCGGTCCTGACGCAGGAAAACATGTTCTGGAACGCGGTCAACAACGTCCTGGCGCTGGATTTGACGTCCGCCGACAAGGTGTTGACGCTGCTTCCCATGTTCCACATCGGCGGCATTGGCCTGTTCGCCCTGCCGGCGCTGTTTGTCGGAGCAACCGTACTTGTGCCCAACCGCTTTGACCCCGATCAGGCCCTGCAGTGGATCGAGCAGCGTGGCGCGACGGTTGTGATGGGCGTCCCGACCATCCACGACCTCATTCGAAAAAGCAAGAATTTTCAGACGTCTGATTTGCGCTCAGTGCGCTGGTTTTACACCGGCGGCGCGCCCTGCCCGGCGGAACTGTTCCAGGCGTTTTGGGAGCGCGGCCTTCCCTTCGCGCAGGGCTTCGGGATGACGGAAGCCAGTCCGACGATTTTTATGACACCGCCGGAAGATTACAACCGGAAAATCGGATCGGTCGGCAAGCCGGTGATGTTTTGCGACGTGCGCATCGTCGATGAGCAGGGGAAGGATGTCGCGCCGGGCGAGATCGGCGAACTGGCGATCAAGGGCGGCAACATCATGCAGGGGTATTGGAACCGGCCGGATGCGAACCGGGAGACATTCCGCGACGGATGGCTGCTGACCGGGGACCTGGCGTATCAGGACGAGGAAGGGTTTTTCTACATCGCCGGGCGCAAGAAAGACATGATCATCTCCGGCGGGGAGAACATCTATCCGCTGGAAGTGGAGCAGGTCATCCGCCAACTGCCCGGCGTCGACGAAGCGGCGGTGATCGGGGTTGCCCATCCCAAGTGGGGCGAGGTGCCGGCAGCCGTCATCGCGATGCGGCCGGGTGAGACGTTGAGCGAAGAAGCGGTGAAAAGCCACTGCCAGAAGCATCTGGCCAAGTACAAGGTGCCGGCGCACGTCCGCTTTGTCAGCGCCTTGCCGAAAAATGCCACCGGGAAGATTGACAAAAAACGAATCAAGGACGAGTTCATGAAGGAGGAGACGCATGGCCAGGTTTGAGATCGGACAAACCGCCTCGTTCACCCGAACGATCACGGAGGCGGACATCGTGCAGTACGCCGGTTTGAGCGGCGATTTCAACCCGATTCACGTGGACAGCGAGTACGCGCGCGGGACGCGGTTTGGACAGCGGATTGCCCACGGGATGCTGACGGCAAGCCTTTTGTCCAACCTATTGGGCATGCGCCTGCCAGGGCCGGGTTCGGTCTACATGGAACAGACGCTCAGGTTTGCAAGGCCTGTTTTTATCGGCGATACGATTACCGCCACAGTGGAAGTGACCGGCTATGATGCGGCGAAGGGAAACATTACGCTTCGGACGGAGTGCCGCAATCAGAAGGGCGAGATCGTGCTGGAAGGGGAAGCGAAAATGCGCGTGCCGCGGGAAGAACAGGAGGGACGGCCATGATCGGAATCACGGAAACAGGTGTCTACTTTCCGCCGCGGGTGGAGACGGCGAGGGAGATTGCGGCCAAGGCGTCGATTCCGGAAGAAGTCATCGTCGAGAAGTTCGGGCTGGTGGAAAAGCGCATCTCGGACAAAAGCATCCACGCTTCCGACATGGCCATCAACGCCGCCCGGCCCATCCTGGAGAAGGTCGACCCGCTGACCGTCGACGTGCTGATTTACTTCGGCAGTTCCTACAAGGATTACACGCTCTGGACCTGCGGCACCAAGATCGTGCATGAGCTGGGCCTGAAAAACGCCTACTCCTTTGAAATCATGAATGTCAGCTCCTGTTTTCCCATTGCCTTGAAAGTAGCGAAAGACATGCTGCTGGCCGATCCCGCCATCTCCAACATCCTGCTGGTGGGCGGCTGCAAGGAGGCGGAGCTGATCGACTACCAGAACATCCGCTCCCGCTTCATGTTCAACTTCGGCGACGGCGGAGCGGCCGCGCTTGTGCAACGCAATTCGGCCCGCAGCCGCGTGCTGGGCTCCTGCATCTACACGGACGGCTCCTTTCACGACGATGTGCGGGTCCCGGGCGGCGGCTCCCGCCATCCGGCCAGCCTGGAGACGGTGCAAAAGCGGATGCATTTCCTCGACGTCAAGGATCCGCAGGACATGAAACGGCGGCTCGATCCGGTCTCCGTGGACAATTTTGTCCGGGTCATCGAAAAGGCGATGGAAAACAGCGGATACACGGTTCGGGAGATAGACTGGCTGCTGCCGCTCCACACCAAGCGTTCGATGTTTCGCCAGCTGCTCGAGCGTCTGGAGCTTTCCGAGGAACAGGCCGTGTACCTGGATCACTACGGCCACCTCTCCGCGCTTGACCCGTGCATCGGGCTTCATCTGGGACGGGAACGCGGTTTGTTCAAAAAAGGCGACAAGATCGTCACGGTCAGCGCCGGCACGGGATACACCTGGGCGGCGACGGTTCTGGAATGGCTGAATGAATAGGAATGGGGGGTTACGGATGAAAGGGAAAACGCACGCTTGGAAAAAGTTGTTTTTTGCAGTGTCGGCGGCCTTGCTTGCGGCAGGCTGCGCCGGACAAACGTCTGCGCCGTCCGCCCCGGGAAACCAGGGAGGACAGGCAGAGGCGCCCGCCGCGCCCGCTGAAGGGGAAAAGCAGCCGATCCGCATTGGGCTGCTCGCCTCCCTGACCGGTTCGCTGGAGGACTACGGGAAACAGACGACGCGCGGCTTTGAACTGGGGATTGCCTACGCGACCGGGGGAACGAACGAAGTGGCGGGCCGTCCCATTGAAGTGATTGTCGAGGATACCGAGACCAAATCGGACGTGGCCGTGAAAAAGGCGACCAAGCTGATCGAAGACGACCAGGTGGATTTTCTCGTCGGTTCTTCCAGTTCCGGCGACACGCTCGCTGTCGCTCCGCTGGCGGAAGAATTTGAAAAAATCTTTGTCGTCGAACCGGCTGCCGCCGACAGCATCACGGCGGACAACTGGAACCCCTACATTTTCCGCACCGCGCGCAACTCCTCCCAGGATGCGATCGCCGCGGCCCTGGCTATTGCCCGGCCGGGAGTGACGATCGCCACGCTGGCGCCGGATTACTCGTTTGGCCGGGACGGGGTGGCGGCATTCAAGGAGGTGGCGGAAAAACAAGGAGCAAAAATCGTGCTGGAAGAGTACGCCGACCAGAAGACAACCGATTTTACGCCCAATCTGCAAAAAATCATTCAGGCCAGGCCGGATTATCTGTACGTGATCTGGTCAGGCGCAAACACGCCCTGGAGCCAAATCACCGACATGAAGCTGCAGGAGCAGGGCATCAAGCTCTCCACCGGAACGGCGGACTTTGCCGCCCTGAAAACGATGGAATCGCTGGTTGGCATGGAGGGCTTCACCCTCTACTACTACGAACTGCCGAACAACCCGGTCAACGACTGGCTGGTCGAGGAACACAAGAAACGCTACAACGGCGAACCGCCCGACCTGTTCGTGCCGGGCGGGATGACGGCAGCGATGGCGATTGTGGAGGCCGTGAAGCTGGCAAACGGCAAAACGGATGCCGAGACGCTGATTCCCTTGATGGAAGGCATGTCGTTTGATTCGCCCAAGGGCAGGATGACATTCCGTCCGGAAGACCATCAGGCCTTGCAGGCGATGTACGCCATTACCCTGGAGAAAAAAGACGGCGTGGAGTGGCCTGTTCCGGTGCTGAGGGAGGAGCTGTCGCCCGAAGAGACTGCGCCGCCGATCCGCAACAAGAGGTGATGGGCGTGAAAAGGGAAGAGGGGGGAAGCGTGCAGCCCATTCTGGAAACGGAAGACTTGACGGTCTCCTTTGGCGGCCACACGCCTGTCAACGGGGTGAACCTGCGCATCATGCCCAACACGTTTACCTCGATCATCGGCCCCAACGGCGCGGGAAAAACCACCCTGTTCAACCTGTTGAGCGGCCAGTTGAAGCCGACCCGCGGCAGGGTGCTGCTGAAGGGGAGGGACGTGACCGCGCTTTCTCCGGCAAGACGCACCCGCCTGGGGCTGGGACGCTCGTTTCAAATCACCAACGTGTTTCCCTCCCTGACGGTTCTGGAAAACGTCCGCCTTGCCGTTCAGGCTCAGGCGGGCGTCTACTACAGCCTGTTCGCCGGTCCGAAAAAGTACGCCCATTTTGCGCGGCGGGCGGAGGAAGTGTTGGAGACTGTCTTGCTCGCGGGCAAAAAGGATGCGCTGGCCAGAGAACTGGCGCACGGGGAAAAGCGCAAGCTGGAAATCGCCATGCTTTTGGCCCTGGAACCGGAAGTGCTGCTCCTCGACGAGCCGACGGCCGGCATGTCGGTGGAAGAGGTGCCTTCGATCCTGGAGGTGATCCGCCAGATCAAGGAGCAGGGAAACCGGACGATTCTTCTGATCGAGCACAAGATGGACCTGGTGCTCAGCTTCTCGGAGCGGCTTCTGGTGCTGTTCAACGGAAAACTTTTGGCGGAAGACACGCCGGAAAACATCATGAAGAGCGAACTGGTACAGTCTGCCTACCTGGGGGGATTGTATGACGACGCTTCTTGAAGTGGAGCAAATTGAGACGCACATCGGACAGTACCATATCCTGCAGGGCGTCTCCTTTAAGGCGGAAAAGGGCAAGGTGACGGTTCTGTTGGGGAGAAACGGAGCGGGCAAGACGACCACGCTGCGCTCGCTGATGGGGCTTGCCCCCATCTCGGCCGGGAGCATCACGTTCAAGGGGGAGGCCATCCACCGCCTGCCCACCTATGAAATTGCGCGGAAGGGAATCGGCTACGTCCCGGAAGACCAGGGGATGTTTCCGGATCTGACGGTGGAGGAGAATCTCCGGTTGGCCATGCGCAGAACGGATCGGGCTGCGCTCGACCGCCGCGACTGGATTGTGGATTTGTTCCCTGATCTGAAAACCTTTTGGAAAAAGCCGTCCGGACTCCTCTCCGGCGGGCAGAAGCAGATGCTGGCGATTGCCCGGGCGTGCGTCAACGACAACGAGCTTTTGTTGATCGACGAACCGAGCAAGGGACTGGCCCCGATCATGGTGGAGCGGGTCATGGGCGTCATCCGGGAGATGAAGGATCACGTAACGGTGGTGCTGGTCGAACAAAACTTTCACATGGCCAGCACGATTGGCGACTGCTACTACATCCTCGATTCCGGCCGGACGGTCCACTCCGGCCGGATGGAAGAGTTGAAGGCGAACGACAGAATGAAGAAAGAATACCTCGGCATTGCCTAAGGAGGTTTGCCGTTTGGATGTACTGCTCAATTTGGCGATCAACGGGATTGCCACCGGCAGCCTGATCTTTCTGTTGGCCGCCGGGCTCACGCTGATTTTCGGCCTGATGCATGTGCTCAACTTTGCCCATGGAGCCCTGTTTGCCTGGGGAGCCTATTTTGGCGTATGGATGTATGCCAATACCGGCAGTTTTCTCGCGGGGATTCTGGGCGCGATTGTGATCGGCGGCCTGTTCGGCTGGCTGCTGGAACGGTTTTTCGTGCAGCCGGTTTACGGCAACGCGATGGCGCAGATTCAGGTGACGATGGGCCTTTTGTTGGTGCTGAACGAACTGATCAAGGTTTTTTTCGGCCCCAACCAGTTGAGCGTCCAGGCGCCGGAGTACCTGGATGAAAGCTGGCTGGTGGGCAGCGTCGTCCTGATCAAGTACCGCCTGTTTGTCATCGCTGTCGGCGTTCTGGTCTTTCTCGGCCTGCAGTACATGCTGAAACGGACGCGGCTGGGGCTGATCGTCCGGGCGGGGGTGATGAACAAGGAAATGGTGCAGGCGCTTGGCATCAACATCAAAAAGGTGTTTTTGCACGTGTTCATGCTGGGAGCCGGCATGGCGGCCCTGGGCGGGATGCTGTTCGCGCCGTACGCCGGCGTGATTCACGCGGACATCGGGATGGATTACGGCATTCTCGCGTTTATCGTGGTGGTGATCGGCGGCATGGGGAGCATTGTCGGCTCGGCGCTGGCGGCCCTGCTGGTCGGGGTGTTGGGAGCCCTGATGGCGTTTTACGTGCCCAGCCTTTCGCTGGCGGTCAACATGCTGCTGATGTTTGCCGTGCTCCTGTTCCGGCCGGCGGGCTTGTTGGGGAGGTGACATGATGAGGACGACGAATTGGCTTTTTTCTTCGCGTTTCTGGATGGGTCTGATCGTCCTGGCGCTTGTCTGTTTTCCCTTTGTCTCCGGTTCGCGCGGCGCCTTGATCCTGCTGACGCAGATTTTTGTCTACGCCGTCTTTGCCATGAGCTATGACATTCTGCTCGGCTACACCGGCATCATTTCTTTCGGCCATGTGATGTTTTTTGGAATCGGCGCCTACACGACCGCCCTTTTTCTCGACAGATGGGAGCACACCTTCCTTTCCTTTCTCGTTTCGCTTGCGGTGGTGCTGCTCCTGACCGGAATCGTCAGCTACCTGATCGGAGCGCTGACGCTGCGGCTGAAAAGCCATTTTTACGCGATGCTCACCCTGGCCGTCTCCGGTCTGTTCCTCGTGCTGGCGGAAAAGTGGAGGGATGTGACCAAGGGAAGCGACGGTTTTACCTTCCAGATTCCCGATTTGCTGCGGGACCGGACGTCCCTGTACTTCGCGGCGCTTGCCTTCATGCTGGTCATGTACCTGCTGCTCAAGCGATTCACGGAATCGCCGGTGGGCAAGGTGCTGCAGGCGATCCGGGAAAACGAGCAGCGGACGGAATCGCTCGGCTACCAGGTCCTGCATTACAAGATCATCGCCAGCGTCGTGGCTGGGTTGGCGGCGGGTCTGAGCGGCTCGATGTACGCGATTGCGCTTCGCTTCGTCAACACGGCAGTCTTCGGCATCAACGTGACGCTGGACGCGCTTTTGATGACGATTATCGGCGGAGTGGGAACGCTGGTCGGCGGGGTGGTCGGCGCGGCCATGATCCTGCTCGTTCACGCAGGATTGACCGATTTGGCCAAAGTGCACTGGATTTTTGAGCGCTGGATGGTCTTTTTCGGCGCCCTTTACATCCTCGCCGTGATGTTTTTCCCCCAGGGCATCGTCGGCACCTTGCGGCAGTGGCGGACGAAGCTGGGCAAGGGATAAGGGAGGGGGATTCCGGATATATTGGGTAACAGCGATCCGGGACTTTTCCGGCGGGTTGAGGGCATGGGGGGTGAAGGGGGCGTTCACGAGCGGGACGCTTTGCTGGCGAACGCTCCTTTTTCCCCTGCCCTTGCAGGCTGATCATCCGATAAAAAAACCATTTTATTTTTACGTGACAAAACAAATTCAACATGCTATAATAAACCACGTTGAATCGAGGGGCATTAGCTCAGCTGGGAGAGCAGGTGACTCTTAATCATCAGGTCGTAGGTTCGATCCCTACATGCCCCACCATCAATTCTCCGGTAAAGGCCTCTTTCTTCTGGCGTTGAATCGTCAAAAGAAGGCGGCCTTTTTCCTTTGAAGCCGGCATCCGCATTTGGCGGAAGATCCGGCTTTTTTTCGCCAGCTCTCTGGTATACTGTAACTTGGCAAGGCAGTATCTGAACGAACGCGCAAAGAGGGAGTTTGACATGATATTTGTTCAAGTGATTATGCCGGTGCTGCTCATCTTTTTGAGCGGCTACATCCTGCAGCGGGTGTTCCGGTTGGACATCCGGCCGATTACCACGCTGTCCATTTACGTCCTGAGCACCGCGCTGGTGTTTCGCACCTTTTACAAGGCGCAGCTTGACATGCAGCTTTTTTACATCATCGCCATCTCCATGCTGCTGACGCTGGGGCTGATCGCCATCACCTGGATCACGGGCAAATGCTTCAAGTACGACAAGCAGCAGGAAAGCGCGATGATGCTTTCCACGGCGTTTATGAACAGCGGAAACTACGGCACGCCGATCATCCTGTTTGCCTACGGGGAGGCGGGGTTTGACTACGCCGTGCAGATCATGGTTTTCCACGGAATCATCATGGGCGTGTTTGGCATCTATTTTGCTTCCCGCGGCCAAAGCGGCGCGAAAGAGGCCATCAGGACGGTGCTGAAACAACCGTCCAACTACGCTTTCGTCCTGGCGATTTGTCTGCAAAAGCTGCAGATTGTCATCCCGGAGACCTACTATCAGGCGATTGATCTGGTCGGGCAGGCGGCGATTCCCGTGGTGATGCTGATTTTGGGCATGCAGTTGGCCAACGTCTCGGCCAGGGAACTGGAGTGGAAGGATTTGAGCGTTGCCACCGTCATTCGTCTGGTCGCATCGCCTGTGCTCGCCTATCTGATCTGTCTTTTCTTTCCGATCGATCCGCTTTTGCAAAATGTTCTGGTGATTCTGGCGGCGATGCCCTCCGCAGCGACCACGGCGATGTACGCCATCCAGTTCAACGCACGGCCGCAGTTTGTCTCCAGCAGCGTGCTGGTGACCACCTTGATGAGTGTCGGCACATTGACGCTGTTGCTGTATATTTTGCAATAGTTTTCATAAAAATGGTATTTTCGTGTTTGTTTTGCAAGAATAAGGGAGGAATTGAGAGAATCCCTGTGAATAACTCCCCTGATTCCGGTTAACTTCCGCTGAGCCAGTCTCAGCGCCGGAAACGGGGATTTTTTTGAATTGAGTACCAATTATTGGTATGTTAATTTATTATCATTATACGTTTTATCGCTTGGCTTGCAGGGAGAGGTGAAGGGAGCAAAGAAAGACCAACTTCATAACGGGCCTAGTTCCGTCTTTGGGACGGAAGCGGGGGAACCACTTCTTTGGGGTTAATTCTGTGCAAACAGAAGGGATGCCAACTGCCATCCTACCCGTCAGCTAACCTCGTCGGCTAAAGCAGGATTTGCGGATTGAGTCGTGAATATCGCTTGTTTTTGCCGGCAAGTGCGGCAGTTTTTGCGCAATTGCCGGATTGTCGGCGGCACAGGCCGAGTGTCTTTCATTGTTTGTGCCATATCGAGACGAAGCACTGCTTTAGTCGGGAAGGTCCTGACCAAAGCAATGCTTCGTCTTTTTGTTTAAAAAAGAAAAAGGGAGTGAGGCCAATGATTTCGTTCCACCAAGTCCGAAAGAGCATCGGAGATGTGGAGATCATCAAGGGGTTGGATTTGCACATCCGGGAAGGCGAGCTTTTTGTCCTGATCGGTCCGAGCGGATGCGGCAAGACCACGACGCTGAAGATGATCAACCGCCTGATCGAACCTGACTCGGGAAAGATTGAAATCAACGGGGAAGACATCTCCCGGATCAATCCGGTGGAATTGCGGCGCAACATCGGCTACGTGATCCAGCAAATCGCCCTGTTTCCGCATATGACCGTCGGCCAGAACGTCGCGCTTGTCCCCAGGTTGAAGAAAATGGATGCGGCCCGCTGCGAAAAAAGGGTGGATGAGCTGCTGGACATGGTTGGCCTTGATCCCAGGGTGTACAAAAACCGCTATCCGGCCGAGCTGAGCGGCGGCCAGCAGCAGCGTGTGGGCGTCATACGCGCGATGGCCGCCGACCCGCCGATTATCCTGATGGATGAGCCGTTCAGCGCCCTGGACCCAATCAGCCGGGAACAGCTTCAGGATGACTTTCTCCATTTGCAGAAGCACATTCGCAAGACGATCGTGTTTGTCACGCATGACATGGACGAGGCGATCAAGCTGGCGGACCGCATCTGTATTTTGAAAGACGGGGAAATCGTCCAGCTCGACACGCCGGAAAGGTTGCTGCAGTGTCCGGTTGACGAGTTCGTCGCCAACTTCATCGGGGCCAAGCGGTTGCGCAGGGCGCAGGAGAAGCTGGCATCCGGTTCCGCCTTTTCTGGCACGGCAGGCAAAAAGACGGTGACGATTCCGCGCTGGAGCATTTCCGCGTCAGAGAGGGGTGGAAAACATGGATGATTTTCTGCAATTCCTGACCGAACGCCAGGACCAGATTCTCACGCTGCTCTGGGAGCACGGCTGCATCTCCTTTCTCGCGGTCGCGGCCGGCTTTTTGACAGCCGTTCCGCTGGGCATTCTGTTGACGCGAACGAAAAAAATCAACCGGTTTTTGATCGGGGCTGTCAACATTTTGCAGACCATTCCCAGCCTCGCCCTGCTGGGGTTCATGATTCCGCTTCTGGGGATTGGAGCGGTGCCGGCGGTGGCCGCGCTGTTCCTGTACTCGCTGATGCCGCTCTTAAGCAACACGTATACGGGAATCCGGGAGGTGGACCCCGCCCTGATCGAGGCGGCGCGCGGGATGGGGATGACCAGCATGCAGATTTTGTGGAAGGTGGAACTTCCTCTGGCACTGTCCGTCATCATGGGGGGATTTCGGACCGCAACCATCTACACCATCAGTTGGGCGACGCTGGCTGCCCTGATCGGCGGCGGGGGACTCGGCTACCTGGTGTTCACCGGACTTGCCGTTGCAAACGAGAACATGTTGATTGCCGGTGCGCTTGCAACCGCAATGCTGGCGGCGATTGCCGACTTTGGCCTGCGAAAGCTGCAGACCGCCTGCACGCCAAAAGGGCTAAGGAGCAAGCGGGCCAATTGAGGACAAGGGGGACGGAGAAATGAAGAAAAGATGGCTCAGGATTGTGATGATGTTTGCATTGGTCTTGTTGCCGGCGGCAGGATGCGGTTCGCAGGACGTGGTGAAAATCGGCCATCAGCCGACCACGGAACAGACGATCCTCGCCCATATGCTGAAACAGCTGATTGAAGCCCATACCGACATCAAAACGGAGCTGGTGGGAGGACTCGGCTCGACGCCAATCGTGCTGCAGGCGATGGAAAACAACGACATCCAGATTTCAGCCGTCCGCTATGTGGGAACCGACCTGACCAGCAGCCTGAAGCTGAAGGAGTTCAGCAAAGACCCGCAAGAGGCGTTTGAACTGGTAAAAAAGGGAGTGGCCGAGAAATTTGACCAGACGTGGTTTCCCTCCTACGGTTTTGACAACACCTACATTTTTACGGTTCGCCGGGAGGTGGCGGACAGGCACAATCTGAAAACCATCTCGGACCTGGCGAAGGTGGCGGGTGAGATGCACCTTGGAACCGATTCGAGCTGGCTGGAACGTCCCAACGACGGATACCAGGCATTCCAGGAAGCGTACGGCTTTTCCTTTGGCCGGACGACGCCGATGGACATCGGCCTGGTGTACAAGGCGGTCGCCAACAAGGAAGTGGATATCGTGCTGGCGTATTCAACGGACGCGCGCTTGGAGGAATACCAGCTCGTCACGCTGGAAGACGACAAGCACTTTTTCCCTCCGTACGGCGCTTCCCCGGTCGTCAAAAACGAAACGCTGGAGCAGTTTCCGGAGCTGGAAGATGTGATCAACATGCTGACGGGCAGAATCGACACGAAGACGATGGTCCGGCTCAACTACAAGGGGGATATCGAACAGCAGGATCCCGCACAGATCGCCCGGGAATTTTTGCTCAAACAGGGATTGATTCCTGAGTAAGCAAAGCGGCATACCGGGAAAGGAGGCAAAACATTGGACACGTTGACGGCAACCGTCTGGTTTATGCTGGAACATGCAGGGCAACTGGCCAAATTGACGGGTGAGCATCTGCTGATGAGCGCAAGCGCCGTTTTGCTTGCGACGGCCATCGGGATTCCGCTTGCCGTATTGATGACGCGAAATCAGGCGCTGGCGGCCGCGATCCAGAACGTCATCAATACGATTCAGACGATTCCCGCGATCTCCATGCTGTTAATCCTCATGGTTTTTCTCGGGCTCGGGCAGAAAACGGCGATTGCGGCGCTCACCCTCTACTCGCTGCTGCCCATCGTGCAAAACGCTTATGCCGGCCTGATCCATGTCGACAAAAACCTGATTGAGGCGGGAGTCGGAATGGGGATGACACCGCTGCAACTGTTGCGCAAGGTGAAAATCCCCCTGGCCCTGCCCGTGATCCTGACCGGAGTGAGGATCGCCGCCGTGGTCGCCATCGGAACGGCCACCATCGCGACGTTCGTCGGTGCGGGCGGTCTGGGCGAGATGATCATGCGCGGCATCGCCACGACGGATGACGTCAAAATCCTGGCGGGCGCGATTCCGGCGGTGTTGATTGTGATTTTCGCCGACCTGCTGATGGGAAAGCTTGAAAAGAGGGCCAACTTTCGCCTGCGCACGTCCAGGGCGCAAAAGTAGCGGGAAAGGCGCAAAGCCAACTTTCATTTGATAGCCGGAAAAAATGTCCGGATAAAAAATGGATGGAGGTCTCTGGAAAACGAACCTCTATCCATTTCTCGCCCATATTCACGAAACGTGGTATGATGGCGAAAATGAGAAAATGAGCATTGCGCCAAAGGAGGGAAAAGCTGATGAAATTCATCGACAACCGGGGAATTACCGACCCGCGGATCAACCTGGCCATCGAGGAGTACGCGCTGCGAAATCTTCCTGCCGGGGAAGACTACCTGTTGTTCTACATAAACGAGCCGTCGATCATCATCGGAAAGAACCAGAATACCATGGAAGAAATCAACGCGGACTACGTGCAGGAACACGGCATACACGTCGTCCGCCGGCTTTCCGGCGGGGGAGCGGTTTATCACGATTTGGGAAACCTGAATTACAGTTTTATCACCGATGACGACGGACAGTCGTTCCACAATTTCCGCAAGTTCACGCAGCCGGTGGTGGATGCGCTGCGCAAGCTGGGCGTGCAGGCGGAAGTGACCGGACGCAATGACATTCAGGTTGGGGACCGAAAGATTTCCGGAAATGCCCAGTACGCGGCGAAAGGAAGGATGTTTACCCATGGGACGCTTTTGTTCGACTCGAAACTGGAGAATGTGGCGGCCGCACTCAAGGTAAATGCGGACAAGATCAAGTCGAAAGGGATCAAGTCGATCCGCAGCCGCGTCGCCAACATCCGCGAGTTTTTGGACCGCGAGATGAGCATGGAAGAGTTCAAGCAGGCGATTCTTGCGTCCGTTTTTGGCGGCCAAGAGGTGGAAGAGTACCGGCTGACGGAAGAGGATTGGCGCCGCATCGAGGAGCTGTCGCGGGAACGCTACCAAACCTGGGAATGGAACTACGGCAAATCGCCGAAAAGCAATTTCCGCCAGTCCCGGCGCTTTGACATCGGTACGGTGGAAGTGCAAATGGAGATCGAGCGGGGAAGAATCAAGGAAGCGCGAATCTTTGGAGACTTTTTCGGGGTAAGGGACGTTTCCGAACTGGAGTCCCTGCTGAAGGGCCAGCCTTACGACAAGGAGTCGCTGGCTGCCGTGCTGGCCGGGGTGAATCTGCAGGAGTACTTTGGCAATCTTGACCGTGATTCCTTTTTGTCGCTGTTTTTCTAGCAGATGATGGCGCGATGACAAGGAAAGGATGAAGTGGATGTCAGCGACGTTGAAAAAAGTGTTTTGGGCGGCAGGCTTTGGCTGGATGTTTGACGCCATGGATGTGGCCCTTTTGTCCTTTATCATGGTGGCGCTTCGCCAGGAGTGGGGGCTGACGGGAGAAGAAGCCGGATTGTTGGGCACAGGCAACCTGGTCGGCATGGCGATCGGCGCGATGGTTGGAGGCTATTTGGCGGACAAGATCGGACGCAAGCCGATTTTCCTTCTCACCCTGCTGTTGTTTGGCGCGGCCAGCCTGGCGAGCGCGTTTGCCACGGGATTTTTTACCATGCTGCTGTTTCGCTTTCTCATGGGCCTGGGGCTGGGCGCGGAGTTGCCGGTGGCCTCGACGATGGTCAACGAATGGGCGCCGCCGGAAAAACGGGGAAGAACCGTCGTGCTGCTGGAAAGCTTCTGGGCGGTAGGCTGGCTCATTGCCGCCGTCATCGCCTATTACATCATTCCCGATTACGGCTGGCGGATCGCGGTGATCGTCGGGGCCATGCCGATTGTCTACGCCTTGTTCGTGCGCAGGAACATTCCGGAATCGCCCGCTTTCCGGCAGGCGGAAGAGCGAATTCCCCTGCAGAAGCTGTTGACCGAGCACAAGCGGGCGACGATTACGCTGTGGAGCCTCTGGTTTGCCGTCACGTTTTCCTACTACGGGATGTTTCTGTGGATGCCTTCCGTCCTGGTGGATAAGGGCTTTACCATGATTCAAAGCTTTCAGTACGTCCTCATCATGACCCTGGCGCAGCTGCCCGGCTACTTTATGGCCGCCTGGCTGGTGGAGAAATGGGGGAGGAAGCAGACGTTAACCCTGTTTTTGCTTATGACGGCTGTGATGGCCTACGCGTTTGGAGAAAGCGGCACGGCCGCCAGTCTCTTGACGACGGGCGCTTTGCTTTCTTTCTTCAACCTCGGAGCCTGGGGAGCGCTCTACGCCTACACGCCGGAGAACTACCCGGTTGCGCTGAGGGCCACCGGAGCGGGCTTTGCTTCCGCGGTTGGACGGGTCGGCAGCATCATCGCGCCTTACCTGGTTGGTTATTACACCAGCCTGCAATACGGGTACGGCTTTATCTTCGGCATGTTTACCACGGTGCTGCTGGTGGGAACCGCCGTTCTGGTGTTCTGCGGCAGGGAAACCCGGGAACAGGGAGAACCGGCCCTTCGTTAAAAAAAGAAAAGCGTTCCTTTTTTTCGCTTTCTGCCGTTTGCGTTGGCGGCGGGGGCGCGCATACAAGCACAAGTACGGGACTCCGACCGGAAAGCCTTGCTTCCAAGCAGGGCTTTTTTCATGTTGGGCTTTTATTCTGCCCGCCTAGAGGAGCTTCTGCAGCTTGTCATCCTGTAATCGCTCTCTGTCCCCGAAAATCATACAAGTCACCAAACAGGTATCTGTGCCATAGGCTGGAGATAGCTTTTCGAGGGAGGTGATGGCGTGATCCGTCCGGGAAATTTGCCGGAATGTATCGGTGCCTTGCTGTTTTTGGGCATCGGCTTTCTGGTGATGCGCGAGGGATACCGCATGCAGGCCTACGCTGCTTCGGTATTCGTGGGAGATCACACGTTTCCGGTGATACTGGGAACCGTTTCATGCGTTTTGAGCTCCCTGCTTTTGCTCCAGTCCTGGCGTCAGCCGAAGGAAGCACGGACGGATGCCGCTCGTGCAACGGCCAATCGCGTCCCCTTGTTTCTCTGTTTGCTGCTGCTCTTGCTCTACGCCGGCTTGATTCTGCTGGTCAGCTACGTGCCAGCCACGTTTTTGGTCAGTGCGGGGCTGTTCCGCCTGTTTGGCGGTTATCGCTGGCATAAGGCGGTTCTGTTTGCCGCTGTGCTCACCGGGTGTCAATACGTTTTGTTTGATGTTTGGATGAAAATCCCATTCCCTGCCGGCTGGCTGTTCTGAAAGGGGGACTGGCGCGTGGAAACGTTACAAATGCTGATGTCAGGCTTCGTAATGGCTCTTTCCCCGGAAAACCTGCTGATGGCGGCTATCGGCGCACTGATCGGAACATTCGTCGGGGTATTGCCCGGGCTTGGTCCCACTTCCGCGATTGCCATCCTGCTGCCGCTGACGGCGGTGCTGGAGCCGACGCAGGGCATCATCATGCTGGCCGGGATTTACTACGGTGCGATGTACGGCGGTTCGACGACGGCCATCCTGCTCAACATTCCGGGCGAGCTCTCTTCGGTTCCAACCTGTCTGGACGGATATCCGCTGGCGAAGCAGGGAAAGGGAGGTCCCGCACTTGGCATTTCGGCAATCGCTTCGTTTGTCGCAGGCATCATGGGGGTAGTCGGGCTTGTTTTTTTTGCCCCCGTGTTGGCAGATCAGGCGCTGAAATTCGGACCGCCGGAGTACTTTGCCCTGATGGTCCTGGCGTTGACGCTGATGGTCAGCCTGTCAGGGGGGGCCCTGCTGAAATCCCTGCTCATGGGGACGTTGGGCTACAGCCTGGCGATGGTGGGCCTCGGCCCGTCTACCGGCATGCCGCGGTTTGATTACGGCTTCTCCACGCTGGTTGGCGGTTTTGAATTGATCAGCATCATCATCGGCCTGTTCGCGATTACGGAAGTGCTCAAGGGGCTTGAGGAAAGGCGGCTGCACACGGCGATCCGAAAGACGGGCAGTGTTTATCCGGGAAAGGAAGACTTGAAAAAAAGTGCGGGCCCGATGGTGCGCGGCGGCCTGGTCGGTTTTTTCCTCGGCCTGCTTCCCGGTTGTTCCGCCGCGATCACCTCCTTTCTCGCCTATGATTTGGAAAAAAAGATATCGCGGCGGCCGGAGAAGTTTGGAAAAGGGGAACTGGCGGGTGTAGCGGCACCGGAGGCGGCCAACAACGCCACGTCCAGCGCCGGGTTTATTCCGCTTTTTTCGCTGGGCATCCCTTCCTCCCCGCCCCTGGCCATCCTGCTCGCCGGGTTCATGATCTACGGCCTGACACCAGGGCCGGTTCTGTTTGAACAGCATTCCGCTTTCGTCTGGACGGTCATTGCCTCGATGTTTGTGGGCAATGCGATGCTTTTGGTCCTGAACCTGCCAATGGTCTGGATCTGGGTAAAACTGACAAGAGTGCCATACGGCATCATGGCCCCGATTATCCTGATGTTTTGCACGATCGGGGCGTACAGCGTGCGAAACAGCATGTTTGACGTGCTGGTGGCCTTCGTCTTCGGGGGACTTGGTTATTTGTTCAACAAGTATAAATGGCCGGTCGTTCCCCTGATCCTCTGTTTTATTCTCGGACCACTTCTGGAGGAGTCGTTTATCCAGACCATGGTCATGGGTGAGGGAGACTTGACACTGGTGCTGAAGCGTCCCATTTCGCTGACGATTCTGTGCGCCGCAGCTGCGCTTTTGGCTGTTTCCACGCTGCTGAACAGGAGGACGCAGGCGCGCATTCGGGAGGAGAAGCAGCGCGGAGCAGGTGTAGCGTAGCAAGCGGGGAGAAAGATGTCATCAGGAGGAGGAATACGATTGAACAGGTTTCGCAAGTGGAAAAATGCGCTGCTCTGCACAGCGTTGGCGCTGGCAACCTGTGCCTGCGGAGCGGCTGAACAGGGAGGAAACGCCGGCAGCGATGAGCCGGCCTACCCGGTAAGACAGATTGAGTACGTCGTTCCCTATTCCGCCGGGGGAGGCGTAGACCTGATCGCGCGGGCAACAGCAGATTACCTGAGCAAGGAGTGGGGGCAGCCCATCCTCGTCGTCAACAAACCGGGCGGGGGCGGCGCCGTCGGAGCAGAGTACGCGCTGAAGCAGGCGAAAAACGATGGCTACACCGTGCTTGCCGTCAACGTCTCCAACACCTCGATGCTGACCGCAGGGATGGAACAGCCCACAATCACCAATGACGATCAGGTGTACACCGCGCGGATCGGCAAGGGAACGCTGGCCTTCGCCGTGAAAGCCGATGCGCCGTGGAAAGATTTCGCCGAATTCTCGCAATGGGTTAAGGAAAATCCGGAACAGCTCACCTGGACTTCGGTGGGACCCGCCGGTTTTTCTGCCTACGGCGTGGCGGAATGGCTGGAAAAGCTCGGCGTCGACATCAACAAGACGAGAATGATCGTCACCAAAGGCGGTTCCGACTCCTTGCCCAAAGTGGCGGGAGGCCACGCGGTGCTGGCCGTTCACATGATCGGGGAAGTGATGCCGATGCTTCAGGCCGGAAAAGTAAAAGTGCTGGCCGTGGCGGGATCTGAGCGGAGCCCGTTCCTCCCCGACGTGCCGACGGCAGAAGAGATGGGAATCGAAGGGCTGTCCGTGTTCTGGTGGACGGGGGTATCCTTTGCCAAGGGGACGCCGGAGTCGGTCATTCGCAAATGGGAGGAAGGAATTGCGAAGATGCAGGATGATCCCGAATTCCAGGAGTATCTGAAAACCATCCAGGTCGAACCTTACTATGCAGACAGCGCTACCTTCACCCGCGAAGTGAAAGAAGAGACGGAGTACTACACGGAGCTCGCAATTCGCAGCGGAATCCGGAAGTAGCCGGACTGTACCGCTGCGGCAGGGGATTTTGGCCATGGGAACATCATGGAAACATACGAAAGAACGCAAAAAGGCTGTTCTTCACGGGAAAACCGTGGGGACAGCCTTTTGCCGTACGGATTGTCGCTGATGGTTTTGGAGGAAAAACGGGTGTTTGGAAGGCAGGCAGGTTCGATCGTGGTGAAAGATGCAGCTGAAACGGTTTATTGCTATAATTCATACTAGACAAGTAGGTATAATAGGGTATAAGATGATAAAAAATATGTGCAACCAGGAGAGGTGACACGCATATGGCTTCCGTTCTTGTCATCGGGGGAGACCGGTTGGGGGAAATTGAAACGCTGCTGCACAAAAGGGGATTTCAGCACGTGTACCACGTGTCGGGCCGAAAAAAGTCGGACGTCAAGGCGACCATCCCCGCTGATGCGGAAATGGTGGTGGTGTTTGTCAATTTCGTCAACCACAATCTGTCGCGAAACATCAAGAAGCAGGCCAAGCAAAAGCAGGTGCCAATCGTGTTCTGCCGGCGCTCCTGTGATGCCGTGTCCCTGGAGTTGTAAGCCTCCTTCATAAAAAAAGCCGATGTTTTTTGGGGCAACGCAAGTCCGCCAAATGAATTTCCTCTCTCCGGCAGGAAATTCCCGGGAAAATGCAGAAATTGCCCTGCGGCAAGGAAATCACATTCCCTGCAACGTCCGGGAGAAATGGAGGAGAGAACATGAAGTGGCAGCAAGCCGTCGAGGAAGTATTGCGGGATGCGCAAGGGGAGTTTGGCGTGGCCGTCTCGCACCTGGAATCGAAAGAGAAGGCTGGCCATCGGCAGAACGAGCTGTTTCAGCTTGCGAGTGTTTTCAAAATTCCCATTCTTGTGACACTTATGCGCGAAGTGGAAGCGGGGAGGATCAGCCTGCAACAGCGGGTAGTGCTCAAGGCCGAAGAGCGCGTGCCCGGCTCGGGTGTGCTGCAGGAGCTTGATCCCGGCGCTCATCTGACGGTAAAGGATTTGGCGACACTGATGATCGTGGTCAGCGACAATTACGCGACTGACATGCTTTTGGGCCTGATCGGACAGGAAAAGGTGGAAGCACACATGCACGAACTGGGCCTGGAGAGCTTTTCTCTGCCGCACAACTGCTGGCAGTTGCTGAACCGCTGTGTCGGCATGGAGGAGCCGCATCCGTCGCCTGCAGCATACGCCGAGTACGAGCGGCGGGAGGAGACGGGGGATTACGAAATCCTCTTTGACGTGACCGAACCGACTCCGCAAAACAACGTCTGCACGCCGGAGGATCTGAATCGTCTGCTCACATCGATCCACAACCGGGAGATCCTCAGCCCTGCTTCCTGTGAGCTGATTCTTGCCATCCTGCTTCGGCAGAAGTACAACAGCCGCCTTCCGCTTCTTCTTCCCGAAAGGATCCGGGTGGCGCACAAGACAGGCACGGTCAACAACGTCGTCAACGATGCCGGTATCATCTATCTGCCGCAGGGCAAGGGAACGATCGTGATTTCTGTCCTGTCGCGCAAAGTGCAGGAAATACACGCGGCCGAGCGCACGATTGCCCGCTTGGCAAAGGCGGTCTGCGATCTGGCATTGGGGAGTTGAAGACGGATGAGCAACTGGATGGAGAAATTGGATGCGTACGCCAATTCCTGGCTGGCAGAGGCGAACGTGCCCGGAGCGGTCATTGCCGTTGCCAAAGAAGGAAAACTGGTCTACAGCGGGGCGTTTGGCTTTCGGGACCGGGAACGGCAGCTGCCGGTAACCCTGGATACCGTCTTCGGGATCGCTTCCGTCACCAAGTCGTTTACCTGTGCGGCGATCATGAAGCTGCAGGAGGAAGGCAAGCTGTCGGTTCACGACCCGGTCAGCCGTTATCTGCCGGAATTTCGCTACTTCGGCGAGACGTGGAGCAATGGCATCACGCTTCACCATTTCATGACCCATACGGCGGGGATTCCGCCGCTTCCCTTCCTGACCGGGGCGATGAAGCGCAGCCTGGAACAGGACCCCAGCATTGCCGGCACGGAGGACGAAGAGGAACTGCGGCACGTCGACCATCTGGATACTTACGAAGCGGTAATGAAGGCGATCGCCAACTACGAAGGCCCGCCGCTCGCTTCGCCCGGCGGCGCGTTCAGTTACTGCAATGACGGATATGGACTTTTGGGAGCGGTCATTGAGCGGGTGAGCGGACAGCCGTACGAACAGTACCTGACGGAACACATTTTAAAACCGCTCGGGATGACGAGAACCGTGTTTCATCTGGACCAACTGGAGGATCGGGAAAACACCACCACGCTGTACAAGCGGATCAAGGAGAACGGCGGGGAACGGGTGGCGGCCGCGCCGCTTTGGCACGATGCTCCGGCCATGCGCGCCTGCGGCTTTCTCAAATCGACAGCGCGCGATTTGTTGGCCTATCTGGAGATGTATCGGACGCTGGGAGAGGGGAAGAAGAGCGTCTTGTCATCTGACAGCGTGCGTGAGATGATCCGTCCGCACGTGCGGGTGGACGGTTGCCGCTCCTACGGGTACGGGCTGATGGTTTCCCCCGCTTTTCCCGACGGAGCCTTGATCGAGCACAGCGGTTCGCTCAAAGGCGTCAGTTCCCACGTGTTCGCACTGCCGGAAAAGGGGCTGACCGGCGTCGTATTGATAAACGTGGACGGCGCCAATTCACGGGAACTGGCAGCGGCCATTCTCAACCTCATGGCGGACAGGGAGCCGGATGCCCTTCTCTGCCCGATTCAACCGGTCGAGCTTGATTCGGAACAGTTGGAGGAATACGCCGGCCGTTATGATTCGGACGAGTGGATCAGGCTGGAGGTTGAAAACCGTGACGGGGAACTGTTCGCGAAGGCGGACGGAAACGCTTTTCCGATGATTCCAGTGGGCAAGGACAGCTTCGTCTTCAAGCGGGGCAAATCGGTGGTGTGGCTTGACTTTTTCCGCTCTGCGGATGGCAAGGTGGAAAGGGTATGTTATTCGCTGCGGCAATTGCGGAAAAAAGCGGCGGATCTGGAGCAGACTGTGTGATAACGGCATGATGGCAACGCGCGGGAGGCTTTCCTTTCGCGCGTTTTTTCAATGCGGCTTTCTGCTTTCCTTTGATTTTCACCACCCGCAAACGTCATAATAAGAGTAGTACGCACAGGAAGTGATAGAAAACATGCAAATCATCGTATTCGATCTGGAGACTACGCTGACCCATCAAAAAAACAAGATTCCGGAAATCATTGAGATCGGCGCCGCCAAGCTGGTTCCCGGCCAGGGCGGGGTGGCGGTTGATACTTTTCAGCGGTACACGTTTCCTGCCATCGAACGCAGGATCAGCGAGCAGACGATGGAGTTCATCGGTTTGGACAAGGAAAACCTGCCGGAGTTTATTCCGTTTCCGCAAGCTTTTGCCCAATTTTTGGAGTGGATCGGTCCGGATCCCGAGACCTATCTCTGCTCCTGGGGCAGGGACGACAAGCGGTTGTTGATCGAGCACTGCGCCCGTTTCGGTCTTTCTTTTTCCTGGCTGAAAAACTACAACGACATTCAGCCGCCGATCAGCATGAAGCTGGCGGGGCGCAAACAGATGGGGCTGAAAGACGCCATTGACCAGGCGGGCATCGTCCAGGAAGGCCGGCTTCATTCGGCGCTGGTGGACGCGATCCATACCGCCCACCTGATGGTCAAGTTCAACGACATCATTCCGCTGGAGGAGAACTCGCCGGAAGAAAATTACAATCTGTCCAGCCCGTTGTACATCACCTGCCGTTCCTGCAAGAAGTCGAAATACTACACCAGTTTTGGACGCAGGAGCAAGGTGTGCTCATCCTGCCTGCAGAAGCGAAGAAAAGAGAAGGAGGAGGCAGAGGCGGCAGAGGCGGCCCAGTCCACCAGCTAGGGGGCTTTTCCTCCGCAGCGGCGGCAGACAAAAACAGACCGCAAGCAAAAAATCGCTGCGATCTGTTTTTTGTTAGCATGTTTGTGCATTCGCGCTGGATAGCTGGATTTTGCCTTACGTCTACACGCCGAGCAACAGCAGGATTATCGAGGTCAGGCTGAAGCAGACGCTGAGCAGACAGAGAAAGGCCACCACCTGCTTGGGATTGAGTCCGGAGCGCAACAGGCGGTAGTGCACCTGGCTTGCGTCCGCCTGGTAAATCGGCTTGCCTTGCATGGCCCGCTTGACGACGACAAACAGGTTGTCAAAAATCGGCACGCCCATGGCCAGAATGGGGATGAACAGAGAGAGCACCGTCGCCTGCTTGAACGCGCCGTCCAGGGCAATGACGGCAAGGATGAAGCCGAGAAACGTGGCCCCTGCATCCCCCATGAAAATTTTGGCCGGAGGCTTGTTGTAGCGCAGGTACGCGAGGCAGACGCCGACCAGGCTGATCGCCATCACCGCCGAAGTGCTTTGCCCTTTGGCCAGGGCGACGACAAACAACGTGCCGGCTGAAATGGCGGTCAGTCCGCCAGCAAGTCCGTCCATCCCGTCGGAAAAGTTGATCACCGTGGTCACGCCGAAAATCCAGAGGATCGTCAGCACAAACTGCAGCCAGCCCGGAAGCAGGATGTACTCGCCGCTCAGGGGATTGATAAAGCCGGAAAAGACGATGCCTGACAGATAGACCAGAACTGCCGCCGAGACGTGCACGAGCAGTTTGGGAAGCGGAGGAAAATCCCTGCCCTGCGTCTTGTACCAGTCGTCGACCGTGCCGATGCCCAGCAGCAGCAGCGAGCCAGCCAGGACAGCCGCCGTCTGGACGGCAGATTCACGGGAAAACAGCAGGTAGGAAGCGGCGAAGCCGACAAAGATGGCGTAGCTCGCCGTCAAGGGAATCGGCTCGCGGTGAATTTTGCGTTCCTCGTCCCTGCGCGGCTTGTCGACGAACCCGATTTTGAGCGCCAACTTGCGCAACGGAGGAATCAAAAGCATCACAATGAAAAGCGAAAGGAAAAAAGACATTATGTATAAAATGGAAAATCATCTCCTTGTGTGCGAGATGGGGCGGATATTTTTTCCTTTCCCTCCTATTATAGGATGTCTTTGGGCGCTTGTCGATATTTGCGAACAAGAACGCAAGGCTGTATCGTTCGACAAACGGCATTTTCGTTTTCGATTGCGCCGTATCTCATTTCGGCATGAAAGATTTAGACGAAGACAACAGGCAAGTGGATGGTGATGGGAATGAAGAGGCTAATTCTGATTGCGAAATCAAGCGAAACGAAAGAAGTTTTGCTGGGGCAGCTCAAGGAATATTTTGAACCTTACTGCCAGGTTGAAGGGTATTTGCTCGACGCGGAGGCGGCGAAGCCGGACAAGGCCGACATGCTGATTTACAGCAGTCCTTCCATCCGTGTCGAACACGAGGCAAAGACATACATTCCGCCGAAAGTGCCCGTCTGGGTAGTCAACCGGCTGTTTGATCCGATGCGATTGAAGTGGCTCATGCAGATCCCGGGAGGAACGGAGGTGCTCGTGATCAACAATCTTCTCAGCACCTGCAAGGAAGTGATCCAGACGCTTCAGGAAGCTGGCATGGACCATTTGACATACATTCCCTGCTATCCAGGGAGTCTCCTGGACGAAGAGAAGTCATATCGCTATGCCATTACACTTGGCCAGCCTGACGTCGTGCCTCCGGAATCTGCCAAGCTGATCGACGTCGGGATTCGCCATATTCACATCCACGATCTGATCGAGTTGGGAAGAAGGCTGGGTGTGCCGTTGGAGCGGGAAAGGGATTACCTGTGCAAGTTCATCACGGGAATTCACACCATCGGGAAGGAACTGGGGAGGTCCTTTGCTGACATTCAGAAACTGCACACACATCTGCAGTCGATCCTGGAAGCGGTGCAAGAGCCGATTTTTGCCGTTGACCAGGAGGGGACCATCACATTTCTCAACCAATTGGCTGCCGACTTGTTTGATTGTGACGCCAAAAGCGTGATTGGCCGGACTATTCAGGAAATACCTCGCGTTGAAGCTGTTCTGCCCTTCCTTGATCGGACATCTGTTCTACGTGAAGCGCTGATTAGCTTGAAGGGGAATGAATTCATTGTGCACTGCAAGCAGATGGAATGGTTTTCCGAATACCAAGGAACCGTCTGCATGCTGAAAAATGTGACGGAAATGAAATCGCTGGAGCGGCGCCTGCGCAAGGAGATCACGGTGCAAGGACATGTCGCCTTGTACACGTTTGAACAGATTGCCGGCCGGTCGCCTGCGCTGACAAACGCGATTATGAAGGCGAAAAAAATGGCCAAAGGCAACAGCAATATTCTGATTACCGGAGAAAACGGAACGGGCAAGGAACTGTTTGCCCACGCCATTCACCTGGAGTCGCACCGCCGAAACGGCCCGTTTGTCGCCATCAACTGCGCTTCTTTGCCAGAAAATTTGCTGGAGAGCGAAATTTTCGGCTATGACGAAGGAGCGTTTACGGGCGCACGCAAGGGGGGCAAGCCCGGTGTTTTTGAAATGGCTGATGGCGGCACGATTTTTTTGGATGAAATCGGAGACATATCGCCTGCCATTCAGGTCAGATTATTGCGGGTGCTTCAGGAAAAACAGGTGGTGCGCGTCGGTGCTACCAAAGTGCTTACCGTGGATGTGCGCGTAATCGCAGCCACCAACAAAAACCTGGAGGAAGAAGTGCGAAACGGTAAATTTCGCGAGGACTTGTACTACCGGCTCAACGTGTTGCCGATTCACGTGCCGCCGCTTCGCCAACGAAAGGAGGACATCCCGCTTCTGCTTGAGCTTCACCAGCGGAACCTGGGCGAACGGTGTATCTGGTCGGAGGAAGTGATGGAGCTGTTCATGAACTATGACTGGCCCGGCAATGTCCGCGAACTGCTGAACGTGGTCGAGTACGCGCTCACCGTAAATGACAGCGGCGTGATTACGCCCAGGGACGTTCCGGAAAAGCTGCTGCTGGCGCAAAAAGACGGTTCGTGGACAAGCGGATCGCAGACGGATGACGGGCTCGATCCCGAGGAACGGGAAATTATCAGGGTACTGTATCAGTACAGCAGGCAAAACCGCGTGGTCGGCCGTTACGAATTGGTGAAAAGGCCGGAGCTGAAAGCGTTGGGGCTGACAGAGCAGCGTTTGCGCACCCGGCTCAAAAAACTGGAGCAAAGGGGTTTGGTCGCCATCGGTTCCACGAAACAGGGAAGCCGTTTGACTGAAATGGGGAAGCAGCTTGCTTTGCGGTGGGAAAAGGATGATTAGGTGGGTATATTAGATTGAATAACCTAAAAAACTATCCTATTTTTTCGCTGCTGACCCGAACCCACTAGCAACCATTGCATTTTAAGTTTTCGGAACATTGGCACATATATTGCTGTAAGGTGGAGGAGAAAACAAAAAACTGCAGGGAGGATGATCAAAATGAACAGCACAACCCCCAAAAAGCGATTTGTTGTTCCTCACACCTACGCCATTTTGCTCGGCGTGATCATTCTGGCCGCTCTTGCTTCCTATGTAATCCCGGCAGGCGAGTTTGAGCGGGCTCAGGATGAGGCAACAGGCAGAACACTGGTGGTGCCGGGCAGCTTTCATCAAGTGGAGCAGAACCCGATCGGCTTTTTTGAATTGTTCAAGGCGATCCCCACGGGGATGGAAAAAGGGGCATCCATTATCTTTTATATCTTTATCGTCGGCGGAGCATTTGGCATCATTCGTGCCACCGGTGCCATCGAGGCGGGGATCGGAAAGGCTGTAAGCAAACTGGAGCGCAGTGAAAAACTGATGATCCCCACCTCCATGGCGCTCTTTTCCATAGGCGGTTTCAGTTTTGGGATGGCCGAAGAAAGCATCATCTTCGTGCCGATCGGCATTATGCTGGCCCGCGCGATGGGATTTGACGCCATTACGGGCACGGCGATGATTTCATTGGGAGCCGCCAGCGGCTTTATCGGCGGAATGTTTAACCCGTTTACCGTAGGGGTTGCCCAGTCCATTGCCGAAATTCCGCTGTTTTCCGGCTTGGGATTCCGGGTATGCGTGTACTTTGCGATTTTGGCGTTCGGCATCTGGTACGTGATGCGTTATGCCTACAGAGTCAAAAGGGATCCATCCCAAAGTGTAGTGGCTGAACTGGAGCAAAAAGCCAAGTTGGAAGGCCAGGTGCTGAAAACGGAGGAAATTCAAAAGTTGACCGGCCGCCACGTATTGATTTTTCTCATCCTGATTTGCGGCTTGGGATTCAACGTGTATGGCGTCTTTCAATGGGGCTGGTTTCTCAAGGAGTTGGCTTCTTCCTTTCTGATCATGGGGCTTCTCAGCGGGCTGGTTGGTAAATTGTCGGTGAACAAAATATTTGAATCCTTTGTCGATGGAGCAAGAGCCCTCACCTTTGGTGCCCTGGTCGTCGGCTTCGCCCGAGCAATTACCGTCGTGATGGAAGAAGGGAAAATCATCGATACCGTCGTCTGGAGCATGGCCAGTTCCCTCTCCGCCTTGCCGGAATCGGTGACCGTTGTCGCCATGTTTGCCTTTCAATCCGTTTTGAACTTTTTTATTCCTTCCGGAAGCGGACAAGCAGCCGCAACCATGCCGATCATGGTGCCGATCGGCGATTTGATCGGGATCAGCCGCCAGGTGGTCGTACTGGCCTACCAGTATGGCGATGCGATCAGCAACTCGATCATTCCTACTTCAGGCGCGCTGATGGGGTATCTTGCAGTAGGCGGTATTCCGTATGAGCGTTGGGTCAAATTCATCTGGAAACTGATTCTTGGCTGGAGTCTCATTGCAGCAATCGCACTGGTGATTGCGGTGTTGATCGGCGTATAAGGCGAAAGGAATGGGGAGAAGAAATGTTTCGTGCAACAGACTGGTTTACCGAAGAGGAAGTAGTGAGCGTCGCCCGGGATATGATCCGCATTCCCAGCGACTGGAACGAGCCACTTCGCGAAAAATGCGTGCTCGACTATATTTGTGCCTTTTTTGACCGGCACGGGATCGAATACAGGCGGCAGCCCATTGACGAGAATCGTTACAACATCATCGCCGCCTACAAGGGGAAGGGCGGGGGAAAAACGCTGCTTCTGAACGGTCATGTGGACACGGTGCCGGCATACGAGATGGAGTTTCCGCCGTTTGAGGGATTTCTGTCCGATGGATACCTGCACGGGCGGGGAGCGGTTGACATGAAGGGGGCCGTCGCGGCCATGATGATGTCACTTGTGGTATGCAAGCGGGCCAACCTTCCGCTGGCTGGCGATCTGATCGTGACCGCCGTGGTCGGCGAGGAAGGAAAAAGCGAGGGCACAGAGGCACTGGTACTGGAGGGATTGAAGGCAGACGGTGCCATCGTGGGCGAACCTTCCAATTTTGATTACGCCATTGGCCATCGCGGGCTGGAGTGGATCGAGCTTACCGTGTATGGAAAAATCGCCCACAGCGGCGTTGCGGAAAAGGGCATCAACGCGATTTCCCACGCCGCCAGGCTGATTCAGGCTCTGGAGCGTGAGGTGATTTCCAAGCTGAAAGAGAGAACCAATCCCTACACTGGCCCTTCCATTCTCAACTTTGGCCGCATTGAAGGGGGAACCCAGCCCAGTACGGTCGCTGATAGCTGCAAAATCCAAATTGACCGCCGCTACGTGCCGGAAGAGACAGTGGAACAGGTGATTGGCGAGATCCAGGCCGTCATCGACAAACTGTCGGCGGAAGACCCGCAATTTCAGGCGAAGCTGACCCTGATGCCGGAAAACGTCATGAACCGCCTGCACCACGTGCCGATGTTGACCGACCCGGATCATGAGATTGTCACAACTTTGGCAGGGGTGGTGGAAGAGGTGACGGGACGAAAGCCGGAAGTCTCCACCAAAAGAGGCTGGACGGATGGCGGACTGCTCTCCCATTATCTGGGAATCCCCACCGTGATTTGCGGCCCTGGAGACATCTCGTATTCACACTCGAAAAATGAGCGTATTGCCGTGGCACAACTGGTTCAGGCCGTGGAAATCTACGTCCAGACCGCGATGCGCTTTTGCGGTCTGTCCCAATTGTAAAAAAGTGTAAGGAAGGCTGGCCCATCTGTTTTCGGACTGGGTCCGGCCTTTTTTCCTTGATGGGAAGCTGGCAGCGCAAGGCAAGATTTCTGATGTGAAAAAACGAACGTTTCTTCTATAATTGCTAGCAGCGTCATCAATCGCTTGCACGGTCTTCCCGTTGTTTCCGGCACGGCGCATCCGGATTTTAAAACAATGGAAGGAGCAGCTGGGCGCGCGAAACCGGACGCATGCCATTCTGCTGGCGAGAAAATACGGGCTGTTGTGAGCGGAATGAACAAAGGCGGAAGGAGTTTCCTAACCATTTCCAGAATTATTCGGGCAGACCACATAAGATGGGAGTGTTAAAAATGGCGGAAGAAAAGAAACTGCGCTGCATTGGTTTTGTCGGAACAGGCGTGATGGGGAAAAGCATGGCCGGACATTTTCTCAAGGCTGGTTACCCTCTCCTGGTTTACAACCGCAACCGGCAAAAGGCGGAGGAATTGCTGCAGCAGGGAGCGGTGTGGAAGGATACCGTGGCAGAGCTGGCTCGCGAGGCGGATGTGGTGATTACCATGGTC